>Ga0209495_1000271_pt1 | contig 41779 bp, 40 predicted proteins | sample EN1Hudsemesocosm_FD_184629 | JGI IMG/M metagenome (GOLD analysis project Ga0209495, IMG submission 184629) | Methane-oxidizing microbial communities from mesocosms in the Hudson Canyon - EN1E Hudson Canyon (SPAdes) (version 2) | ecosystem: Environmental > Aquatic > Marine > Cold seeps | place...
AGCAGTAATAAACCCAAGGCTAAGCCTAGTTCAAAATCACCTTTACTGGTTTCTAAAGCAATAGCTGTAGTCATAGTACGAGTTAAGCCTTGAATGTTGCCACCTAGCATCATAGCGGCACCAACTTCACCAATTGCTCTGCCAAATCCAGTAATAATTGCTGCAAGTAAGGTGAAGCGTAATTCACTAATAATGGGGATTATTTGTTGGTAAGGCTTTGCTCCCAACATGGTGAGAGTACTGATTAATCGCTGGTCTGTTGACTGTACAGCTATTAATGTCATATTCATAATAAGTGGAAGTATCAAGCAGGTTTCACCTATTATTACCGCCGTTTCAGTATAAAGTAGGCCGAAACTACCTAAAGGCCCTTGGCGACTTAAAAGGCCATAGAAAATTAGCCCTATCATTACAGTCGGCATGGCCATTAAAGTATTAAGTATTTGTTGAATTAAATGCTTGCCTGGAAATTGGTTAATAGCTGTCACAATGCCTAAGAAAAGACCAAAAATTGATGCGATTACGGTAGCAATAAGGGATATTTTTATTGAAGTCCAGGCTATTTGATAAATTTCAGGATCAAGCTGAATGATAAGTTGTAATGCTGAAAAAAATGATTCTGAAAAATAATGCATGGCGATTTTTTAAACAGAGGTCGCTGAATTTTCTCGTTGCCAATGACCAGATTTTCCGCCATCTTTTTCTACTAATTGTACTGATTGAATAATCATTCCACGATCGACGGCTTTACACATATCATAAATAGTTAATAAGGCTATTTGAGTGGCATTCAGTGCTTCCATTTCAACACCTGTTTGGCCATTTGTTTTTACGGTTGTTTGGCAGTGGACACGATGGTTTTCAATGTCAGGTGTTAACTGGACTTCAACGTGAGTAATGGGAAGGGGGTGACATAGAGGAATTAATTCAGCTGTTTTCTTACTCGCCATAATGCCGGCAATTCTAGCAATACCCAGTACATCACCTTTTTTATGGGAGCCTTGGGTGATTAAATTTAAGGTTTCAGCTAGCATTTCGATATAGCCTTCGCAAATAGCAGTACGTTGAGTTACTTCTTTCTCGCCAACATCAACCATGTGTGCTTCGCCTGATTGATTAAAATGAGTGAGTTTGGTCATTTTTTTGTATAGTAGGGTTAATATTTTGATACTCTCTTGCAAGCAGTGAGTATGTCGTATTCTCATGTGAAAATGAGATTGTTTATCTATTTTATAGGAACTTTTGTTAATGTCGATTAAAGTCCGTTATTTTGCAAGTTTAAAAGAGTCACTAGGACGATCTGAAGATGAGTTGGAATTTGTTGAGGTTATTACGGTCATAGATGTCTGGTCACAAGCTAACCCAGATAGTGAATTGCCAGCTAATATTTTGGCAGCTGTTAATATGGAATATGTTGCCCTTGATAGTTTGGTAAAAAATAATGATGAAGTTGCATTTTTTCCACCCGTAACAGGAGGATAGAGTGGAAGTTAAAGTGGTAAGTAGTGCTTTTGATCCATGGCAAGAAATACAGCAGTATCAGTCTTCGATTAAAGACATGAAGGGGAAATATGGTGCAACCAGTGTTTTTGTCGGCACAATGCGTGATTTTAATGATGGTGATAATGTAAAAGGAATGACTTTAGAGCATTATCCAGGGATGACAGAGTTGCAGTTGAGTAAAATTATTACAGAAGCGATGAAAGAATGGCAGGTTTTGGATGTGTTGGTCGTTCATCGGGTTGGTGATCTTTTTCCTGATGATCCTATTGTACTTGTAGCGGTTTGGAGTGCACATCGTGGTGATGCCTTTGATGTTAGTCGTTATATTATGGAAGCATTAAAGTCAAAAGCACCATTTTGGAAAAAAGAGATATTACAGACAGATGCAGAACGTTGGGTAGGGAAAAATACAGATGGGTATAGTAAGGGAAAAGAATGATTCCAATTAGAGATAATATACTTTGTAACACTCGGCCTTATGTTAGCTGGGGGATTATATTGCTTTGTACTATCATTTTTAGCGCTATGAAAATGATGCCCGATGAGGCTCAACGCCAACTTACTTATTTGTATGGAATGGTACCCATTAGGTATTCAAATTCAGCATGGTCAGAAGCTTTCGGTCTACCTTTTGATGGCTATTTGTCATTTTTTACTAGCCTATTTTTACATGGAGGATGGCTGCACCTTATTATCAATATGTGGTTTATGTGGATTTTTGCTAACAGTATTGAAAATATAATGGGGCATGCTAGGTTTTTGTTCTTTTATTTGTTTTGTGGGTTGTTTGCAACCTTTTTTCAGTGGTATTTTGAGCCTGAATTGACTGTGCCCGTTGTTGGGGCCTCTGGTGCTATTGCAGGTGTTTTAGGAGCATATTTTCGTATTTATCCCTTTGCAAGAGTTGTTATCTGGTTTCCGTTGTTGTTTTTGCCTATTTTCTTTGAGTTACCAGCAATTGCTTTTTTGGGTTTTTGGGTAATTATACAGTTACAAAATGCGACTGCATCGCTGATTTTTGATGATATTGCTTTAAATGTAGCATGGTGGGCGCATCTTGGAGGTTTTGTAGCAGGAATGTTAATTCATCCTTTGTTTGTTAATCAAGGTGAAGAATGATTCATAATACGATATAATAAAAGGATTCGTTTTAAGTAAAGTTAGATTTGCATCGCAGGGGATTCAAATTGAGCTTTCATTCTCTAAGTAGGAAATTCACTGTTATGAATAAAGTTAATGTTGCTTTAGTAAGGTTACTCCAGTTTGTTGTTTTTGTTATATTTACATTCATGGTCTTGGCCTATTTTGGCGCAATGATTTTGGTTCCATTGGATTTGGTTGTATTGTTCCTTAAAATATTTGGTCTTGTTGGATTAGATGGAATGATTGGAGCAGCTATTTCAGTCGTTATTGTGGCTTACTTGGGAAAGATGATTTACTCGACACCTGGTTTGATTAAGATTATTGTTGATACAGGTCTTGATTTAGTTAATACAGGTAAAGATCGTGTAGAAGCATTTAATAAAATTGCAGAAGACGTTAAAAAATAAATTTATAGTTAAAAAAGGGAGGCTTTGTAATGAAGCCTCCCTTTTTTTATGCCTGAAAGAAAGTTTAGTTATACGTTGGCTGCTTATTAAGACTGGTATATGAGAGTTTGGAAATATATGGGTGGGTATATATTGTCGGCTAAAGGGTTTTATCAATTTAGAAGATAATAGCTATACTGAATGACAGTGCATTAAAGTGAGCGACAAAAATATCATAGTTAGCTCAATCAAAAATAAGGGAATTAATGTTTAATTTATCAAATACATTGGTAATAGGTATTTCGGCAACGGCTCTCTTTGATTTAAAAGAAGCTGATCAGGTTTTTCGAGAAAAGTATGCTGAGGATAAAGATACAGCCATTGTAGAATATCGTAAATACATGCTTGAAAGGGAAGATGAGCCACTTGAAGATGGAACAGGAATGCCATTAGTGAAGGCTCTTCTTGAATTAAATCAATACCAGCCAGAAGATGAAGATCCTCTGGTTGAGGTGGTGGTAATGTCAAGGAATAGTCCTGAGACAGGTATTCGAGTGTTACAAAATATTAGGAATAGGAAGCTTAAAATATCCAGACATGCTTTTACAGGTGGGGAGTCGGTTGTTGGTTATTTAGGGGCTTTTGATGTGGATTTATTTTTAACCACGATGGTGAAAGATGCACAAAAAGTTATTGATGGAAAAACCTGTGCCGCTGCTATTTTAAAAGATCCACCCAAAGCCTCTAAAAGTATACCCGAAGGGCAGGTCAGGATAGCGTTTGATGGAGATGCTGTTTTATTTGATGAAAGCAGTGAAATTGTTTTTAAAGCAGAAGGACTAGATAAGTTTTGTGAAACTGAAGATCAGCAACAAAATGAACCTATGCAGGAAGGACCTTATGCTGCATTGTTAAAAAAAATATCAAGATTACAAGAGCGCTTGCCCTTTAGTGTTGAATCATCACCTGTACGTATTTCAATAGTGACAGCTCGTAGCGCACCTGCTGAAATGCGAGTGATTAAAACCTTAAGGCACTGGGGTGTTTATGTGGATGAAATATTTTTTTTAGGTGGTCTGGAAAAAACTAAAGTATTAGAGGCTTTCCATCCACATATATTTTTTGATGACCAGGAGTTGCATATTGAGAATGCAGCTAAAGTTGTTCCTTCAGGAAAAGTGCCTTATGCAAGTTCATCAGTATTAAATAAAGTGTAATGGGATTGTTTATTGCGAGTTGCCTTAGTTTTTAGTGTAAAGGCGTGAGCGGAAAACATTCTAATATGAGTCTTTAACTTTTTGATACTGAGTTAAAGAGAGCTTAACCTACTGCTATGATTTTAACTAGATATAAATTATAGGCAAAAAAAGGAGGGTAAAAACCCTCCTCTTGTTTGTGCCTTAATTGATATTTGATTACATATCAGTTCTTTTAAAGCTAACTCGACGGTTGTGTGCTCTACCAGCTTCTGTATCATTTGAAGCAACAGGTTGAGATTCACCAAAGCCAACAGTTGTTAAGCGAGATGCAGAAATACCGTTATTAACAAGATGTTGTTTAACTGCTGCTGCTCTACTTTCAGATAGTGATTGATTGTATGACTCAGCACCTTTGCTGTCAGTATGGCCTTGTATTTCAGCTGTTAAGCTAGGGTTAGATTCTAATACAAGAATTGCATTGTCAAATAATTTCTCATAACCCGCTTTGATAGTCGATTTGTCGAAATCAAAAAGAACGCCGTGGAATGCCCAGCAACCATCTCTATCTACGATTGCGCCTTTTGGTGTGTTAGGACACTTATCTTTGTCATCTAGTACGCCGTCTCCATCACGATCTCCAATTGATGGTGTTTTGTGGTCAAAAAATACTTTGGTTACAAAGTTTGCCATGCCATCACTTGATGAAATTTCGCTAGCTGTAGTAGAAAACCCACAACCAGAAACAGATGATAATCCTGCTAGAACTGCTTGACCCATTTTTTCGTTTTCATTACCAACCCACACTGTGTAAACACATAGTTTGTCGCCGAAGGTTGATTTAAGTGTTTGAATCGCTGGAATAGGAGATGTGTCGTAGTTATGACCATCACTGAAAAGAATAACACCAATATTACCAGTAGCTGAAGCAAGGTCATCATTTGCTGCTGTAAAAGCTGAAGCTACAGGTGTTCCACCGCTAGAACATTCTAATGTCTTAATAGCGCTGTCAAATGAAGAGGTTGAATAGTTTTGAACTGGTTGGTTTATTTTTGTATATCCCCAATCTAAACAAGGACCATAACCAAAGCTACGAAGACCAGAGCTTAGCGTAATATTTGGAATGGTTTTATTCATTCTATTTAAAAGCTCTTTTTCTATAGAAAGCTTAGTTGGGTTTGATTGACCCGGGAAACCTGAACCAAGATAAGTCTTGCTTGTAGATGAAGATGAGTCGTTAATAACGAAAAAAGTATCTTTTTTCTGTTCTAAATGACCAGAACTAATTAAGCCGTTTAAGTTTTTTGCTTGAAAGGGCTGAAAAGTATTAATGGATTGAGTTGCACAACCAGATAAAGCAACAGTTGCTATAGTTGTGGCTGTTAATAGCGTTTTTTTCATATTTAAAATTCCCTTAACGTTTTAATTGAGTGTATATAGTCGAAATTTACCAGTTACGATGAATATTAGCAAACTATTTTATTGATTAGAGCATGGTTATTATTAACCAACCCTGAATTTTAACTATATTTTAGTTGATTTTAATTTGTTTCTTGGTTTTAACGGATTCTAATGTAGCTGTTATGACTTTGCAGTTAGTTTTTGCATCACCAAGAGTTAATAAAGTTTTTTTGTCGTTGAGTATGCAATCACTAAAGTGCTCAACTTCTAAACGAAAGTGATTTGCAAGAGGTAGGTTTTCTTGCTCTTGTTTACCTGCTTCTGTCCACCATGAAATTACAGGTGTTTCAGCTTGTTTGGCCCACACGTTATGACATTTTAAGCCACCTTTGGTACCTATGATTTCATATTCTGCACGACGAGCGTGTTCAAAACCAAAGTCAAAATGGGCATATTTACCATCACCAAAATCTATAATACCATTGCAACTGATATCTGCTCCGCTCTCTATATGCTTTGCCATTGCGGTGACTGCAATAGGAGTTTCAGCAAAAAAAGGTAGTCTGGCCGCATGAATGGCGTAGCAACCTATATCCCACATTGCCCCGCTTCCATTTTCAATAGTATTATCAATACGGTATTCGCGTGCTGGTTGCATAAGATAGGAAAAGCAAGCCCTTACTGAACGAACTTCACCAATTTTTCCTGAATCTAAAATTTCTTTTATACGGGCATGTTGTGGGTGGAAACGATACATAAACCCTTCCATCACTTTCACATTATGTTTTTGTGCGGCAGCTTCAATGGCTTCAATATCTGCAACTGTAAGGGCCATTGGTTTTTCACATAACACGTGTTTACCCTGTTCAATGGCGCGTAATACCCATTCAGCGTGGTCTTTATTTGCTAAAGGGATATATACAGCTTGAATTGAATCATCTTTTAACAGTAATTCAGGGCTGTCATAAATAATTACATTTTTTTGTTCTGGTGCATATGTTTTTAAAGTTTCAGCAGCAGCCCCAGGTCTTCGACTGGCAATAGCGACAAGCTCACTATTTTCTGCACTTACAATAGCAGGCATTAATTGTTGATTTATACGCGCAGCGCCCAGTATGCCCCAGCGTAATTTTGTATTGTTATTCATAACTATTCCTTAATATTGGAAATAATGCTAACAGTCGCATTGATTAGAAAGTTTAGATCATCCTTCTCTATTATATAAGGTGGCATTAGGTAAATTAAACGATTAAAAGGACGTACCCAAACACCTGCTTCGACAAATTGAGGTTGTAATATATGCATATCAATAGCTTGATGTAGCTCTATCACGCCTATTGCCCCAAGAGTACGCACATCTTTAACCTGAGGAAAGTTTTTGCATTGCTCTAAGCCAGTTGTTAATAGTTGTTGTATCTGTGTGACTCGATCTTGCCAAGGTGATTTTAATAATAGATTTAAGCTCGCCAATCCAGCACTACAAGCTAAAGGGTTAGCCATAAAAGTAGGGCCATGCATAAATACGCCTGGTTCACCTTCACTGATAGTTTGAGCGATAGAATTAGTTGTTAAGGTTGCGGCTAAAGTCATATAGCCGCCAGTCAGTGCTTTACCGACACAAAGTATGTCAGGTTGTATTGCTGCATGTTCACAAGCAAATAATTTACCAGTACGACCAAAGCCAGTGGCAATTTCATCTAGTATTAACAATACATTGTATTGATCACAAAGTTTACGTGCTTGTTTGAGGTAATCGGGAGAATAAAACCGCATGCCTCCAGCACCTTGAACAATGGGTTCTAAAATAAGGGCTGCAATATATTGATGATTATTTTCTAATTGATACCGTAAAGAACTTATATCTTTGTCAGTACAAGGCTGATTAAATTTGCAGTTAGGCGCATCGGCAAAAAATTGTTGGGTTAAAGTGTCTGAAAATAAACTATGCATACCGTTAACAGGATCGCTTACAGACATGGCACCAAAAGTATCACCATGATAGCCATGGCGAATAGTCAGCATTTTCTGTTTTTGAGGTTGGTTTTTTGCGTACCAATATTGAATAGCCATTTTCATAGCAACTTCGACAGCTACAGAACCAGAATCAACAAAAAAAACTTTTTTTAAAGAAGGTGGTGTGATTTGAACGAGCAATTCTGCTAAATCAACTGCTGGCTGGTGAGTTAATCCTCCAAACATAATATGAGACATATCCTCAAGTTGATTGGATATCGCTTGGTTCATAACAGGGTGGTTATAACCATGGATAGCACTCCACCAAGAGGACATACCATCAATTAATTCGCGTCCATCAGCCAATTTAATGCGGACACCATGAGCAGATTTTACTGGAAAAATAGCTTGGTTGGAGCTTGTTGAACTATAAGGGTGCCATACATAATCCCTGTCGCGTTCAAGTAAGTTTGTATAGTTTGTCATTGTTTAATGCATGGAGTGTTGAGTTTTCGGTATAATTACATAAATTAAAGCACTCTGGTTATAAAATCAGGGTGAGAAGTTATTATTGAAGGGTATAAACCGGAGTTCTTAATGAATAAAATGTTAATTACGGATGGCTCGGATCAGGTCGATGTTGATCCACTAGAAACACAAGAATGGATTGATTCTTTACAGTCTGTTATTGAAAATGAAGGTCATGAAAGGGCTTATTTTCTAGTTGAGCAATTGTTATCTTCTGCAAGAAAGTCCGGAGCTGACATTCCTTTTAGTGCCAATACTGAATATTTCAATAGCATCCCAGTTGAGCAGCAGCCTCAATTCCCTGGTGATACCACTATTGAACAAAAAGTACGTTCATATATTCGCTGGAATGCGATGATGATGGTATTACGGGCAAATAGAGAAACAAATGTGGGTGGGCATATTGCCAGTTTTGCTTCTGCTGCTACTTTATATGATGTAGGGCAAAATCACTTTTGGCATGGTAATTCTGAAGAAAGAAACGGTGATTTGATTTTTACCCAAGGGCATTCTGCACCAGGTATGTATTCTCGTGCTTTTCTGCAAGGTAGATTAACTGAAGAGCAACTTGATAAGTTTCGTCAAGAAGTTAAAGGAGGGGGTTTACCTTCTTATCCTCATCCTTGGTTATTACCTGATTTCTGGCAATTCCCTACGGTATCTATGGGCTTAGGTCCTATTATGGCGATCTACCAAGCGCGATTTATGCGTTATATACAAGGTCGTGGCTTCTCAGATACTTCTGAACGTAAAGTTTGGGCCTTTTTAGGTGATGGCGAAACTGATGAGCCAGAGTCTTTAGGTGCTATTGGTATGGCAGGTAGAGAGAAATTAGATAACCTGATTTTTGTTGTTAACTGTAATCTGCAACGCTTAGATGGACCTGTGCGTGGTAACGGTAAAATCATTCAGGAATTAGAAGGTGAATTTCGTGGAGCAGGCTGGAATGTTATTAAAGTGGTCTGGGGGCATTTATGGGACGCATTATTAGCACGTGATAAAGAAGGTTTGTTAGCTAAGCGCATGATGGAATGTGTGGATGGTGATTATCAAACCTTTAAATCTAAAGACGGTGCCTATGTTAGAGAGTTTTTCTTTAATACACCTGAATTACAAGAAATGGTTCGGGATTACTCTGATGAAGATATCTGGGGCTTGAACCGTGGCGGTCATGATCCTGCAAAAGTATTTGCTGCTTATAATAAAGCGGTCAACCATAAAGGTCAGCCAACCGTTATTTTAGCCAAAACCATTAAAGGTTATGGTATGGGCTCTTCTGGTGAAGCACAAAATACTTCGCATCAACAGAAAAAAATGAGCCTTGAGTCATTACGCCGATTTAAAGAAAAATACTCTTTACCTGTTTCAGACAGTGAATTAGAAAATTTACCGTATTTAAAATTTGAAGAAGGTTCCGCTGAACTAAACTACATGCTGGAAAGACGGCAGCAATTAGGCGGTTTTATTCCTGCTAGACGTACTCAAACAACGCCATTAGATGTTCCTGCATTAGCTGACTTTAAGCCTTTATTAGCAGGAAGTGGTACAAGTCAAAGTTCAACAACCATGGCTTTTGTACGGATGCTAGGCATTATCATTAAAGATAAAAATGTCGGTAAACGTGTGGTGCCAATTGTCCCTGATGAATCTCGTACTTTCGGTATGGAAGGTATGTTCCGTCAACTAGGTATTTGGTCTCAAGTAGGTCAGTTGTATACACCGCAAGATGCGGAACAATTGATGTATTACAAAGAAGATAAGCACGGTCAAGTTCTACAAGAAGGGATTAATGAAGCGGGAGGTATGAGTGATTGGATTGCAGCGGGTACTGCATATTCGACTCATGGTGTACCGATGATACCTTTCTATATCTTCTATTCCATGTTTGGATTTCAGCGTGTTGCCGATCTTATTTGGGCGGCAGCTGATCAGTGTACTCGTGGTTTCTTGCTAGGAGCAACAGCAGGTAGAACAACGCTAAATGGCGAAGGACTACAGCATGAAGATGGACATAGCCAAGTATTCGCGGCAACTGTACCAAACTGTGTATCTTATGATCCTACCTATGCTTATGAAGTAGCTGTCATTATTCAAGACGGCATGAAACGGATGTATGCTGAACAGGAAAATGTTTTTTATTACATCACTGTGATGAATGAAAATTATGAGCAACCGGCATTGCCAGCGGGAACAGAAGAAGACATCTTAAAAGGGATGTACTTATTCCAAGAGGGCGCTAAAAGTAAGAACCCTCGCGTGCAATTGATCGGTTCAGGTACTATTTTCCGTGAAGCGGTTGCAGCCGCTGAATTATTGAAAAATGATTGGAAAGTTGAAGCTGACTTGTGGAGTTGTCCAAGTTTTAATGAGTTGGGTAGAGATATTCAATCTTGTGAGCGTTGGAATAGATTGCACCCGACTGAAGAACCTAAACAATCACATGTTTCACGTTGTTTAGCTGATACGAAAGGCCCTGTTATCGCAAGTACAGATTATGTTCGTGCTTTTGCAGAACAAATTAGAAGTGATGTTTCTGCGCCTTATACAGTATTAGGTGCTGATGGTTTTGGCCGATCTGATACACGTGAAAACTTACGAAGCTTCTTTGAAGTGAATCGTTACCACATTGTTATTGCTGCACTGAAAAGTTTAGCGGACAACGGCGAATTTGATTTGGCTAAAGTAGATGTGGCAATTGCAAAATACGATATTAATCCAGATATATCAGCACCTTGGTTGGTTTAAAATATGAGCGAATTGATTGAAATAAAAATACCTGATTTAGGTGGCGCTGACGAAGTTGAAATCGTCGAGATTCTTGTTCAAACAGGTGATGCTGTAGAGCAAGAGCAAACGTTAGCAGTGATGGAAAGTGATAAGGCAACAATGGATTTGCCTGCTAATATGGCTGGAACTATTCAGGATATTATCATTAAAGTTGGCGATAAAGTTTCTCAAGGAACTTTAGTTGCAATGCTAAGGCCTAGTGCTGCAGACTCAAGTGCGACCGAAGCCGTTGCTGAGGAAAAACCAGCAGAACAAGCTGTTAAAGTTGAAGCGCCTAAAGCAGAACCAGTAAAACAACAGCCTGCAGCAACTAAAGCTATTGCTGTTTCAGAACCTGTTGCAAGTATTGGAAAAGCACATGCAACACCGAGTGTTCGTATGTTTGCAAGAGAGCTAGGTGTCGATTTAGCAAAAATATCACAAGGTACGGGTCGTAAAGGACGTATCTTAAAAGAAGATGTGCAAGCTTTTGTTAAGAAAGTTATGACAGAAGGCGTTGCACAAAGTGGTGGTGTAGGTATTTCACCTATTCCAGAAGTTGATTTTTCTCAGTTTGGTGAAACTGAAGTTAAACCATTAGGTAAAATCAAGCGCTTAACAGGCGACCATATGGTTAGAGTTTGTTTAAACTTACCTATGGTGACTCAGCATGATGAAGCTGATATTACTGAAATGGAAGATTTCAGAAAAGCACATAATGGGAGTAAGCCAGAATATAAACTGACAGGTTTAGTTTTTATTATTAAAGCTTTAACTGCAGCACTTAAACAGTTTCCACAGTTTAATAGTTCGCTTTCAGCTGATGGCCAATCACTTATTTATAAGAAATACACTAATGTCGGTATTGCTGTTGAAACACCGAATGGTCTTGTTGTTCCTGTTATTCGTGATGCAGAACAAAAGAGTTTAAATGAGTTATCTGCTGCGCTGATTGATTTAAGTGGTAAAGCCAGAGACGGTAAGTTACCGCCAGCAGCAATGCAAGGTGGTAGCATGTCTATCTCTAGTTTGGGTGGTATTGGTGGGACTGCGTTTACACCTATTGTTAATGCGCCTGAAGTAGCTATTTTAGGTGTTAGTCGTGCAAAAATGCAGCCTGTCTGGAATGGTAAAGAGTTTGTACCTCGGTTAATGTTACCACTAGATTTAACTTACGATCATCGAGTAATTGATGGTGCGGAAGCAGCTAGGTTTTTAGTCGCTATTACCCAGTCCTTGGGTGATATTCGTCGTTTATTATTATAAGAAGGGATTAATCTGATGTCAGATATGCATACAGAAGTTTTAATTTTAGGTGGCGGCCCAGGTGGATATACAGCAGCTTTTCGTGCAGCAGACTTAGGCAAGCAAGTCACTTTGGTAGAGCGTTACCCAGTGATCGGTGGGGTCTGTCTTAATGTGGGATGTATTCCTTCAAAAGCTTTATTGCATCTAGCTCATATTATTCATGAGGCAGAGGCTGCTGAAAGTCATGGTCTTAGCTTTGGTAAACCAAAGATTGATTTAGATAAAGTTAGAGGCTGGAAAGAAAGTGTTTCTAAAGCATTGAATACGGGTTTGGCTGGCTTGGCTAAACAACGAAATATTAAAATTGTACAAGGCCTGGGTACTTTTGAATCGGCCAGTTCAATGTTAGTTGAAGGAAATGACGGCAAGCAGGTCATTACTTTTGATGATGTCATTATTGCTGCCGGCTCACAAGCAACGCAGATTCCTGTGTTTCCAAATGATGATCCGCGCTTATGGGATTCTACTGATGCTCTTGAACTAAAAGAGATTCCTAAGAAACTGCTAATTGTCGGTGGCGGTATTATTGGTTTAGAAATGGCAACAGTTTATGATGCCTTGGGTTCAGAAATCAGTGTTGTTGAATTGATGGATCAAATTATTCCTGGTTGTGATTCTGATTTGGTTAGACCATTACATAAACGGATTAAAAAACAATACAAAAACATTTGGTTAGAAACTAAAGTTGAAGGTATTAAAGCTCTAAAGTCTGGATTAAAGGTGAGTTTTTCTGGAGATAAAGCGCCTGAATCAGAAACTTTTGATGCAGTTTTAATTGCGGTGGGTCGTAGGCCAAACGGTTTTAAAGTCGGAGCAGATAAGGCTGGAATTGAAGTGGATGATATGGGGTTTATTCAGGTCAATGAGCAACAGAAAACCAATGTAGAGCATATTTATGCTATTGGTGATATCGTTGGTAATCCTATGTTAGCGCATAAAGCCTCACATGAAGGTAAAGTGGCGGCAGAAGTTATTTCAGGTGAGAAATCAGCTTTTGATGCATTAACTATTCCGGCTGTAGCTTTCACCGACCCAGAAATAACATGGATGGGATTAACCGAAAACGAAGCTAAGAAACAGGGGATTGAATATGATAAAGGTACCTTCCCTTGGGCTGCCAGTGGTCGTTCATTAAGTTTAGGTAGAAATGAAGGTTTGACTAAAATTATCTGTGAAAAAGAAACAGGCCGAGTGCTTGGTGCAGGTATGGTTGGACCCAATGCAGGCGAGTTAATTTCTGAAGCTGTGCTAGCGCTTGAAATGGGGGCTGATGCAGAAGATATCGGTTTAACTGTTCATGCTCATCCTTCATTATCAGAAACTTTTGCTTTTGCAGCTGAAGTGGTTACTGGGTCTATTACAGATCTGTATATTAAAAAAAGATAAGTATTCAACAGATGTAGTCTGAGTTAGCTTATTGCTTAAAGTAAGATAGGCTAACTCAATATCAAACACTAGTAGAGGGTAATTATGTCAGTCAATGACCAAGAATTTAAAAATGCACTTAAATTATGGGCAAGTGGAGTAACGGTGGTTACTGCACAAACTGAAAGTTTAGGTCTAAAAGGTATGACTGCAACGTCATTTAGTAGTGTTTCAATGGATCCTCCCCAGGTTTTAGTTTGTATTAATAAATCAGCGGATACAGGTGATGCTGTTTTAGAAGGCAAGACTTTTGCGATAAATATTCTTAAAGCTGAACAGCAAGAAATATCCAATCAATTTGCTGGTGGAGCAAGCCAAGAAGAACGTTTTGCTAATGTTAAATGGCATAAGGGTGAAACAGGATCTCCAGTCATTGATGATGCTTTGGCTTCTATTGAATGTACTGTTGTTGATCAAGTGCTAGCTGGTACACATTGGGTGGTTATTGGCGAAGTTCAGAATGTTGAATGTCGTTCTGGTGAACCATTAATGTATTACAATTCAGCTTATCGAGAGCTAAAGTAGATAAAGTTTTTTAAATTTGAAGGTTTCTTTTACTGATGATTAAAATACTAAAGCATACATTATTAGTTATATTGTTTTTTTATTCTTGCATAATATTTGCTGACGAAGAAACTAAAGTTGTTTTACATTTGAATGATAGTTTCAAGTTAAATCATTTAAAGAATAGTGTGAAAAACATTAGAGCTGAACTTGGGGATGATGTAAAAATAAAAATCATTGTTAATGGTAAAGTTGTTCAGGGTTTGCTGAAAAATAATGAACCTAACACTAAAATTGTGAATTTTATTTTGAAAAAAAATGTAGATATAGGTCTTTGTCATAACGCACTAAGAAATAACAGTGTAAGTGGTGATATGTTAATTGAAGGTCTAGAAATTTTACCAACCGATGGTAATGTAACTCTTATTAATCTTCAAAAACAAGGTTATATATACATTAAGCTTTAAGGTGGTCTTAAATGCTAGCACTTTATTCTAGCAATTATTCCGCATTTTAACTAAAGATTAATAACTGTTATCTTGGTATCTTTTGCCAACTTTTATCCACAAACCCGTGGATAGGTTGGTATTGAGTTTTATAAGACATTTTTGCACAGTCCTTAACCCAAAAGCCTAGATATACATACTCAAGAGCAAGTTCATTCGCATGTTGAATTTGCCATAATACGGCATAAGTACCCAAGCTATATTTTGCAAACTTAGGTTCAAAAAAGGTATATACAGCAGATAAAGCATCGTCTAATAAATCAACGATTGCAAGGCCTGCTAATTCATCCTCAATAGAGAACTCCACAAATAAAGTGGTACACCAGCTACTACTTAGAAAATTTATATAATCATCTTCGCTTGAATCAGCCATGCCTCCATCAGCGTGTTTGTGCTTTTGGTAACGCATGTACATATCATAATGATTCTGTTCAAATTTCGCCGGTTTGATAATAACAGTCGTTTTCTTGTTTTTTTTAATGCAACGATTTTGGCTTTTAGTTGGGGTGAATTGCTTGGCAGTGAGGCGGGTAGCGATGCAAGATGAGCAATTAGGGCAGTGTGGAGCATAAACTTCATTACCACTACGTCTGAACCCTTGGTCAATCAGTTGGCTATAAATGGTTGTTGTTAAAGAAAAAGAGGGATGAACAAAAGCTGATTGGGAATTTTTTTTATCTAAATAACTACAAGGCGACTGGTCTGTTAGGAATAAAGGGATAGATATCACGAGATATTATTTCCAGGCTGAGGTGGAGGGAGGTAAAGGACAATACTGGGCTAAAAGCTGAGAGAAATCTTCTCGATTGATTTCTTCTGCACCTAAGCTACTTAAATGATTTGAATGTACTTGGCAGTCAATTAGTTGATACCCCCATTCCGATAAATTTTCAACTAAGCAACAAAAAGCAACTTTAGAGGCATCAGTTTTTTTATGAAACATTGATTCTCCAAAGAAAACCTGGCCGATAGCAATGCCATATAAGCCGCCAACAAGTTCTCCATCAAACCAAGCTTCAAAAGAATGAGCGACGCCTTGCTGAAAAAGTTCAGTATAAGCTATATACATCTCTTCAGTAATCCATGTGCCAGATTCCTGACTGCGAGGAGCTGCGCAATATTGCATGACTTGAGGAAAAGCTTGGTCAGATGTCAGGATAAAAAGTTCTTTGCGAATGGTTTTTCTAAGACTACGAGATATAATTAATTGATCTGGAAATAGTACAAGGCGAGGGTTGGGAGACCACCATAAAATAGGTTCACCAGGGTTGAACCAAGGGAAAATACCTTGTTGGTAAGCTCTTATTATTCTTTGGGGTGATAGGCAACCACCTGCTGCTAATAAACCGTCAGGTTCTGATAACGCTGACTCAATTTCAGGGAAATCTTCATCAGGGTTTAGTGGATCAAGTATGGGTAATTGCATAGTAAAGCGATATGAGTCACACAAGACACAGAGAAAACCCTAGTACTAGGGTTTTCTCTGTGTCTTGTGTGAGAAAATTCTATTTATGCTTCCTGCTCATCAAGGAATTTCTCAGCATCCAGAGCTGCCATGCAGCCAGCACCAGCAGATGTGATCGCTTGTTTATAATGAGAATCCATCACATCACCAGCTGCAAATACACCTTCAATACTGGTTGCTGTAGCATTGCCCTCAATACCGCTATGAACTTTAATATAGCCATGTTCCATATCTAACTGACCATCAAAAATATCTGTGTTGGGTTTGTGACCAATGGCAATAAATACACCATGCACATCAATTTCTTCGGTTGAATCATCTTTAGTACTTTTAATGCGCATGCCAGTAACGCCCATGTCATCACCTAAGACTTCATCTAAGGTATTATCCCATTTGATTACTACGTTGCCATTTTTAGATTTTTCAATCAGTTTATCGGCTAAAATCTTTTCAGAGCGGAATTTATCACGGCGATGAATAACTGTCACTTCAGAGGCAATGTTAGACAGGTATAGGGCTTCTTCTACTGCAGTATTGCCACCGCCAATAACGGCAACTGGTTTATTACGATAGAAAAAACCATCACAAGTAGCACAAGCTGAAACGCCTTTACCTTTAAATGCTTCTTCAGACTCCATTCCCAAATACATTGCAGAGGCACCTGTTGCGATAATTAAAGCATCACAAGTATAACTGGCAGAGTCGCCTGTTAAGGTAAAAGGGCGGGAAGATAAGTCTGCTGTATGGATATGATCAAAAATGATTTCAGTATCAAAACGCTCAGCATGTAAACGCATGCGTTCCATTAGGTCTGGTCCTTGTAACCCTTCTACATCACCAGGCCAGTTATCAACTTCTGTTGTCGTCGTTAATTGGCCACCTTGTTGCATGCCCGTAATCATTACTGGGTTTAGGTTTGCTCTGGCAGCATAAACTGCTGCTGTATAGCCAGCAGGACCTGAACCAAGAATTAAAAGCTTGCAGTGTTTTGTGTCACTCATTAACAGATCTCCATGGTGGATTAATTATTTGTGCAATTATACTGTAATGACAATATTATTTAAGCTTTAGTTGTTAGTGTTAAATAAGATAGAATCAACTTATTAATTTCCTACAATCATTGAATTTTACCTATGAGTGTTCCTGAAATATTTTTTGACAAAAAAATTTTAATAGTTGACGATGCTAACTCTATTCGAATGTTGGCGCGCTCGATTCTGCTAGATGTCGGTTTTAAATCTGTCAGTCAGGCAAAAAACGGTCAGGATGCTTTAAATATTTTAAAACGGGTGCCGATTGATGTCGTTATCTGTGACTGGAATATGCCTTTGATGGATGGTTTAGAGCTATTTAAAATAATGCACGCTGATTCTGAACTTAAGCAAATAGCTTTTATTATGCTAACCTCATCTTCTGAAACAGTAAAGGTAAAAGCAGCTATTAGTGCTGGTATAAGTGACTATATTTTAAAACCGTTTAATGCTGATACACTTGTTAAGCATCTTGTAGAATCATTACAAAAACAAATTCCTGAAAGCCTGTAGAAGTGTTCGGTTGTAACTTCTCAATGATTTTAATTAGTTCCTGAACGCCCATCATAAGACCTTTGATTTAATTCATTAAAACTACATACACCCTTGTTCAAGGGTCTGAAAGCTGATTATTGATAGATAATATTTTTGCTTGAACAATTCATGTAAAAGATTGCAACATTGTTCTATAATTATGTTTTATCAGAAGTTTGTTAGAAGTAGATATTATGTCAGCAGTTATAGAAGAGAAGACAGTCAAAGGTTTGCGAGAAGTTGCATTTCTAGGTTTTTTTACCGTAGCCTTATTTTTTTTAATTTCACTTGTTACTTTTAGTAACGAGGATGCGGGTTGGACTCATAGTGGTTCAATGTCGATTATTAATAATGCCTGTGGTGTTGTTGGTGCCTGGTTTTCTGATTTTGTGTTAAGCATTTTCGGGTTAATGGCTTATTTATTTCCAACTATGATTTTGTGGCATGGCTATTTAGTTTATTCACAGGAAAGTAAGCAGAATAGTAAGCTTATTATTGCAATAAGGTGGTCTGGGTTTATTGCAACTGTCATAGCTGGTAGTGCAATTTTTTATTTACATGTTTTAAGGTTGCGAGTTGAATTGCCTGGCAGTACGGGGGGGATTTTAGGGCAAGAAGTAGGCGAGGTATTATTGCTCGTTTTAGGTAATTCAGGTGCAACTTTATTATTGTTAGCTATTTTTTTAGCGGGAATTACTCTTTTTACAGGATTATCTTGGATTGCATTATTAGATTTTGTTGGTAAATACTCTTTGTTGATGGCTAATAAGGTATATCAAAAATGTTTGGTTTTATTTGGATCATATAAAGACCAGCGAGTTAGAACACAGCAAATAAAAAGTGAGAAACCTGCTAAAAAAGAAAAAAAGAAATCTAAAGTTAAAATTGCACCTTTAATGAATGCTTTTAAACAAAGTGATAGAGAAGCCAAGGAAAGCCAGGTCGATATTTTTGAAGAGAAATTTGACTCTAAATCATATAAAGGCGTTATTCCTCCTTTGGTGTTACTTGATAAGCGAGTTTCTAAAGTTAAAGGTTACAGTGATAGTGATTTAGAAGAAATGTCACGTAAAGTAGAAGATGTCTTACAAGACTTTAATGTAGTGGTTGAAGTAGTTGCTGTTCACCCTGGCCCTGTTATTACACGATTTGAATTAAAATTAGCGGCAGGGTTAAAAGTAAGTAGAGTAAGTGGATTATCAAAAGACATTGCGCGTGGCTTATCTGTTACAAGTGTACGGATAGTTGAGGTTATTCAAGGTAAAGCAGTTATTGGTTTGGAAATCCCAAATAAAGAACGGGAAATGGTGTCTTTACGTGACCTTATCGCAGCACGTAGTTTTGAAAAGTCCAAATCAAAACTGACCTTTGCTATGGGTAAGGATATAGCCGGTATTCCTGTCGTTGCAGATTTAGGAAAAATGCCTCATGCCTTAGTAGCAGGAACCACAGGTTCTGGTAAGTCGGTTGCGATTAATACCATGATTCTGAGTTTGCTTTATAAAGCAACACCAGAAGAAGTAAGATTAATTATGATCGATCCAAAAATGTTGGAGCTTTCAGTTTATGAAGGTATTCCTCATCTTTTGACCCCTGTTGTTACCGATATGAAAGATGCCCAAAATGCATTACGCTGGGCAGTTGCAGAAATGGAAAGACGTTATAAGTTGATGTCTAAAGTAGGTGTGAGAAATTTAGCGGGATTTAATCAGTTAATTGCTGATGCTGAGAAAAAAGGTGAGCCTATTCGTGATCCCTTATTTCAGTTAACGGAGCCTTTGGAAGAAGGTGAAGAGTTTCCGACTTTAACAAAACTACCAAGTATTGTTATTGTTATTGATGAGTTAGCCGATATGATGATGATTGTTGGCAAAAAAGTAGAAGAATTGATTGCTCGATTAGCACAAAAGGCGAGGGCGGCAGGGATACATTTGGTATTAGCAACCCAAAGACCTTCTGTTGATGTTTTGACCGGGCTTATTAAAGCGAATGTGCCAACGCGTATCTCATTTCAGGTTTCATCTCGTATTGATTCGAGAACCATTTTGGATCAAGGGGGGGCTGAAGCATTATTAGGAAATGGTGATATGTTGTTTTTACCATCTGGCACAAGTATCCCAATTCGAGCTCATGGTGCTTTTGTTGATGATCATGAAGTGCATAAAGTGGTTGAATTTCTTAAACAGACAGCACCAGCAAATTATCTTGAGGAAATCACTCAAGAACGTGCAGATACAGGTGAGTTTGTGTCTGAGGGTGGTGCAGACTCAGAAATGGATGCTTTGTATGATGAAGCTGTGATGTTTGTAACTGAATCACGTAAAGCGTCTATTTCTAGTGTGCAAAGGCGATTCAAAGTTGGCTATAATCGAGCGGCTAGAATGATTGAGGATATGGAGGCTGCGGGTGTGGTGAGTGGTCCAGAAGGCAATGGTTCTAGGCAGGTTTTGGCGCCAGCAGCTCCTAAGGATTAAATGATGACACCTACAATAATAGTTGTCCTGTGTTTTTTATTAGTCTCTGTGTTGTCAGGCTGGTTTTTTAGTCAATCAAAAGATGTGGAAAAGCCCGTTAAAGCAATGTTGTTTGTATTGTATTTTTGGGTGAGTTTTTTCGTTGAATTAGTGATCTTTGCGGGACTTTATCATTTTGGATTTTTGAGTGATTATTTTTAAACGTAGTCTAGTTTTTTTCAGCAATAGTAGAAGCTAGGGTCGCCTGGTATAGACTAAAGTAAGGACTGTAATCAGTTAATTCGGTTAAAGTAAAGAGTTCATCTGATGCACGTTTTAATTTGCTACCATTAGCTAATTTACAGGGTGATTGAAACAGAAGTTGGTGGGAATTTAAATTTTGGATATAAATAAGTTCGGGTGATGTGGTTTGTGTTGAAACTATTCCCGCAATTTTTTCAATAAGGATATGAACTGTTTTAGATGAGTTAGTGATTTTTACTTGTCTAATAATACCAAATGTATTTGTTAAGTTTGGGTGACAAAGCATAGCAACCTCGCCAATATTACATTCTAAATAGCTTGTTTCCGCAATTATGTATTTTTCATTACTTACTTGAAGTGTTTTTACTGGTTTGGCTTTAGATAAAAACTCTTTATAGCTGGATGAATAAGCAATTTTTGGTGAAAAATTTAGATTGTCATGTTGAGTATCCATAGTTTGAATACTCATGTCTCCGGTAGTTTTTTTTGGTGCTGTCTCGGTGCTTAGTTGTTCAATTTTTTGTAAGGTGCTGACTTTTGTAAGGTGCTCAGTAATATTATTAAAGCCAGTCAGTAGGTGTGAAATTATAGGAGGCGATGGGATAGGTTTGTTAATAATTGATTTATATCCAGACAAATGGATGAGCAAAATTGATAAGATATCGTTGTCTAGGTTGCAAATAAAATGAGTTGATTGAATAGAGGTAAGGACATCTTTTGTATCAATTGTTGTGTTGAGTTGCTGATGCTTTATCGTATGGTTAATTGTAGAAGGGGTGTTGTTGCTACTATTATTATCAGAATCCCAGTAAAAAACATTGCTTGAAGGTGTATTGACATTATTTAAAAGCAGTTTATCTGCCAAAGTATTAGCTATTAAGAACAGTTCTTTTATTTGCGAGGAAGAATACTTGTAAGGCGTGAATAGATGAAAGAGTATATTACGTTTTAAAACAGCTTCGATCGACAATTGATCTTTAAAGTCTAGAATTTTATGATCTATTGCTTGTTGGGTTGTCTTGCTTGATAGGGCTAAATTATAAACACGCGCAGTTTCTTTCCATAATGAAGATGATGGTGTTTCATGAATAATTGAAGCTAATCTTTGTGCATGACCAATAAATTGTAAAGCCATATATAAGTCATGGCTTTGTTCTCCAGTATTTGAAAATGCAAGGCCAGTGTTTCTTAATAACTGAATACAAAGTTTAACGACCTTAATGGGGTATTTTTTTGATTGGGGGTCGATCAAGAAGTTTGATTCAATGGTATTGCAGGTTGAAAGTATTGTTGGTGTTAATTGTATCAGTGCTTTTAATACATCATTTGTATCCGCTTTATATGATCGTAAGATTTTTGCCGCATTATTTAATTCAATAGCTATTTTTACACTATTGAGTCTTTCTAATGAGTTTAGCCAGATAGCAATCTCAGCAGGCAATAATTTGAAAGCAAGTTTAGATTTTGTCATACGAATACATAATGATTAACTAAATGAATAGAGGTGCACTCTAAGTGTAGCCGTTTTTCTAAAAAATTTTAAGCAATGATTATTTTATTGGCTGCACCCGCTTGCTCTCTTACAAGTTTTGGAACTAAATAACCGGGTAGAACAGTTTTTATTTGGTTCATTAAATCTATTCCATCAGCTTGACTCACCTCAAAGTGAGCAGTACCTACCGCCTTATCAAGTAAGTGTAAATAATAAGGCATGATCTGAAAGGTGAAAAGTTTTTCATGTAAAGCGCAAAGTTGATCTGCTGAGTCATTAATATCCTTTAATAACACCGATTGATTGAGTAAGGTGATGTTGGCATTTTTTAGATGCTCACAAGCAAGCTTTACCTGATGATTTAATTCATTAGCATGATTGGAGTGGACAACAAGGATTAAATCTTTTTTTATGCTAGATAGTGCATCACATAATTCAGCTGTAATTCTAGAGGGTAAAACGATGGGGATGCGACTATGGATTCTAATTCTTTTTATATGTGGAATCGATTCTAGTTTACGAATAAACCCCATTAACTTTTGATCACTTAATAATAAGGGGTCACCACCACTTAAAATAACTTCTGAAATGTCTTCATGTGATTCTATATAGTTAATAGCCCTAAGGTGTTTTTTTGTGCTGAGTTGATAGTCATCGTAAGGGAAGTTTCTTCGAAAACAATATCGACAATTAATAGCACAGCTTCCAGTGGTGATTATAAGTACTCTGCCATGGTATTTATGAATGATACCTGTTTCAGCAATTGACTCAATATCTCCAACGGGATCGAAAGTAAAGCCAGGTGTATCCAGGTTCTCACTTTTAATAGGTAAAATTTGTTTAAGAAGAGGGTCGTTTATATTGTTTGATTCCATTCTATCGACAAAACCACGAGGCACGCGTAATGGAAAATTGGAGTTTTCTACAATAAGTTTTTTACTCGATTGAGTAATATTTAGATACTCGCATATTTCATTAATATTGTTAAAGCCGTCAGCAAGTTCTTGTTGCCAGGTCTGTGTCTTTTGAAGCAAGTTTCTTCCTATAGCGTGATGGTCTTGTTTCTATCGGTGGATAGCTCTATTATAATAGGATAAATCACTAATTTGTTTACTTGAGGAAAAAATGGCTAGATATAGTACGAATGAATTTAAAGCAGGTCTTAAAATCATGTTGGATCAAGACCCCTGCGCAATCATTGAAAATGAGTTTATCAAGCCAGGTAAAGGGCAAGCTTTTAGCAGAGTAAAAATTAGAAATTTAAAAAATGGACGTGTAATAGAGCGTACTTTTAAATCAGGGGAATCAGTGGAAGGCGCTGATGTTATGGATATTGACGTACAATATTTATACAATGATGGTGAGTTTTGGCATTTTATGGAACCAGAGTCTTTTGACCAATATCAAGCTGATAGTAATGCAGTTGCTGATGTTGTTAAATGGTTAAAAGAACAAGATATTTGTACTATGACTTTATGGAATGATTCACCGCTATCTGTTGCTCCACCTAATTTTGTTGAATTGGCTGTTGCTGAAACTGATCCTGGGCTAAAAGGTGATACTTCTGGTGGCGGTGGTAAACCTGCAACAATGGAATCGGGTGCGGTAGTTAGAGTGCCATTATTTATTCAGATTGGTGAAATGATTAGAATTGATACGCGTACAGGAGAGTATGTTTCACGAGTAAAAGACTAGTGCCTGAAACTTGGAAGCCGACTGCTGATATACAACTATTGCGTTTAAGGGCGCAGTTGTTAACAACAATAAGAGCTTTTTTTGCTGAAAAATTAGTACTTGAGGTGGAAACCCCGTTGTTGTGTTCAGCAACAGGAACGGATCCTCAGTTAGACTTTTTTGCCAGTTTTTATCATTGTGAACCTGAAAATAAAGAAATGTTTTTACAAACATCTCCAGAGTTTGCAATGAAACGGTTGTTAGCTGCGGGAAGTGGTTCTATTTATCAGGTCTGTAAAGCATTTAGAAATGCAGAAATTGGGCGATTCCATAATCCTGAATTTTCTATTCTCGAATGGTATCGGGTTGGTTTTACACTTGATCAGTTAATGGATGAAGTGGCTGAGTTAGTCGCTAAGGTTAAGGGTAGGCCGCTTGGGCGGGTAAATAAAATAAGTTACAAAGAGGTTTTTGAGCAAGTTACAGGTTTGAACCCTCTCGTTTTTAGTCAAAAAACTTATGCTGAATATGCAATAAAGAACGAAATAAAGGATGCTATTTTACTCTGTGGAGATGATCATTCCATGTGGCTGGATTTTATTTTTAGTTATAAAGTCCAACCTAGTTTAGAAAACCAAAAGCTTTGTATGGTTTATGGCTATCCTGCGATTCAATCATCTTTAGCAAGGATAAATAACAGTAACCCTTTGGTTTCAGATAGATTCGAAGTGTTTATCGACGGTATTGAAATTGGAAATGGATTTTTTGAGTTGTCAGATGCTGTTGAACAAGAGCAACGATTTGATCTTGAAAATCAAGACAGGCAAAGGAAAGGCTTGCGTGTTATTGAAAAGGATGAAAAGTTTCTTGCTGCATTGCGTTCGGGTTTACCCGACTGTAGCGGGGTTGCTATCGGCTTAGATAGGTTGTTAATGAGCATAAGTAAAACGAAATCATTAGATGATGTTATCGCATTCCCTTTTGAAAGAGCATGATATAATTGTATGATAATTAACGTGATTAGTAGACTGGTAATCTTGTGACAAAAAAAGTATTTCACTCCTTGTTATTGACGGCAATAATGGCTTCGCAAACTGCAACGGCTGAGGATCAATTTCTAGTTGAAAATATTGAAGTTAATGGCTTGCAAAGAATTTCAGCAGGAACTGTTTATAACTATCTTCCCGTTAATGTTGGTGAAAGTTTCGTTTTATCACAAGCTGGATCTGCAATTAGAGCTTTATTTAAAACTGGTTTTTTTAAAGATATTTCTTTAGAAAAAGAAGGTTCAACATTGGTTGTTAATGTTGTTGAACGGCCTTCTATTGCAAAAATTATTTTTGATGGTAATAAAGATTTAAGTTCAGATGATTTAACTTCTGCACTTCAAAAGATTGGCTTGGCCGAAGGTAAAGTCTTTAATCGTCAAATATTAGATAAAGTTGAACAAGAATTAAGAAGACAATATTTTAGTCACGGTAAATATGGGCTAAAAATTGATACTAAGGTGGCAAAGCTAACGCGTAACCGTGTTGGTATCAATATTAATATTTCAGAAGGGCGTGTCGCAACGATTAAGCAAATTAATGTCGTTGGAAACAATATCTATGATAATGAAGAGTTACTGAAAGCGTTTGAATTATCCACTTCTAATTGGTTATCTTTTTATACTAAAGATGATCAATACTCAAAACAAAAATTATCAGCTGATTTAGAGAGGTTACGGTCTTATTATTTAGATAGAGGCTATATTAATTTCTCAATTGATTCTACTCAAGTAGCAATAACACCTAATAAAAAAGAAATTTACGTCACTGTTAATGTAAAAGAAGGTGATTTATTTACTTTAGATAAAGTAAAAGTGTCAGGTAACTTGGTCGTTGACCCTAGTGAAATTATTAACTTGGTTCAAGTAGGGCCAGGTGAAGTATTTTCACGGAAAAATGCCTCTGCTACTTCGAAAGCAATTTCTGATCGTTTGGGGGAGGAAGGCTATGTATTCGCCAATGTTAATATGGCTCCCAATATTAATAATGAGACTAAAACAGTTGAAATGACTTTTTTTGTTGATCCCGGTAAGCGAGTGTATGTAAACCGGATTAATATGAGTGGTAATACTAAAACGCGAGATGAGGTTTTAAGGCGTGAACTGAGGCAAATGGAGTCTAGTTGGGCTTCGACTAAGAAAATTGAAAGATCAAAAGTAAGATTGCAACGATTAGGTTATTTTGAAGAGGTTAATGTTGAAACACCACCTGTAGTCGGGACGTCTGATCAAATAGATGTTAATTATTCAGTCGTTGAAAAATCTTCTGGTAATTTGATGGCTGGGGTTGGTTTTTCGCAAACTCAAGGTATTGTGTTTAATGCTAATGTTTCACAAGATAATGTTTTTGGATCAGGCAAAAGAGTCAATTTAGCGTTTAATAACAGTGAAGTTTCAACACGATATAGTTTTGGTTATTTTGACCCTTACTTTACTTTAGATGGTGTTAGTTTAGGTTATGACTTAGGTTATAGCGCAACAGATGCAGAAGAAGCGAATATATCAAACTATTCAACTGATGTGATTAACAGCAGTTTTAATTTTGGGCTACCATTAAATGAAAATGATAGATTACGATTTAATATAGATCTAAAACATACAAAGCTATCAACCTCTGATTTTTCTTCAGATGAAATTCAGGACTTTGTAATTGAAAATGGTGATAAATATTTAACTCTTGCAACCTCTGTTGGCTGGACGCATGATACTTTAAATAGAGCTGTTTTTCCTGATCGTGGTCAGCAACAACGGTTGTCAGCATTCATAACTGTGCCAGGAAGTGACTTAACCTATTATAAAATTGGTTATAAACATCAAAGGTATTTTCCCTTAGCAAGAGACCTAACGCTTAGGTTGCTAGGTGAACTTGCTTATGGCGATGGCTATGGAGATACTACAAGCTTGCCATTTTTTGAACATTACTATGCCGGGGGGGTAAAGTCTGTTCGGGGTTATGATGATAATACCTTAGGTCCAAGAGATTCAGATGATGACCCTTTTGGTGGTTCAGTTAAAATAGTTGCTAAGGCAGAATTGTTTTTTCCAATTCCTTTTGTAGAAGATGTTAAATCAATTCGTATTGGGTCTTTTGTTGATGCGGGGGCTGTAAGTGATACATTTAGTTCTAGGGATATGAGGTATTCAGTAGGCCTTTCTGGTGAATGGCTTTCACCTTTTGGGGCATTATCGGTCAGTTTTGCATTACCTTTAAATGCAGGTGAAGATGATGAAGAACAAAGCTTTCAGTTTTCATTTGGCTCAGGGTTCTAATGGTTTTTTTAATACTGAACGAATTGCTATTTGATTTGTCCTTAATTTGACCTATAATTTATTAATTCTAGGGTTGTAAAAGATTTACTCACAACGGTTTTAATTTATATACCGTTTAAATAATGTCGTTAAAGATGGAATTATCAATGAAAAATAGAATTTCTTTATTTGTAATACTTTTGTTTGTTGCTAACGTAAGTTATGCAGAGTTAAAAGTAGGTGTGGTTAATGTAGCTAAAGTTCTTCAAGGTTCACCTCAAGCGAAGAAAGCACAAAACCGCATGGAAAAAGAATTTTCTCCTAGAAAAAAGCACTTAGAATCAAGAGTGAAGGAAATTATCAAACTTGAAGAAAAGTTGACTAGAGATGCTTCTGTTATGGGAGAGTCTGAAAGACGTAAACTTGAAAAAGATATCTTTGATAAGAAAAGAGAAGCAAAAAGAGCTCAACAAGAGTTTAAAGAAGACGTTAGCATGTGGAATAATGAAGAGATGGGTAAAATTCAGCGTGGCGTACTTGATGCAATTAAAGCACTTGCAAAAGATGAAAGTTTTGACTTAGTGTTAATGGATGGCGTTCAGAATGGCGTTGTTTATTATGCTAACAAAGTTGATGTTACTGATAAAGTTCAGAAAAAATTAGCTGCTTTATCTGATTAAATTATTACAGAGTAGAATAAATGTCTGGACAGTTAGATATATTACAAATTCAAGAGTTATTACCACATAGATATCCTTTTTTGTTAGTTGATAAAGTTATTGAATGTGAACCTAAAGAACGTTTATTAGCATGCAAAAACGTTACTTTTAATGAACCATTTTTCCAAGGACATTTCCCTAAAAATCCTGTTTTTCCTGGTGTATTAATGCTTGAGGCATTGGCTCAAACTACAGCTTTATTAACGTCTCAATCAGATGACCAGTATGGTCCAGGATCAATTTATTATTTGGCAGGTATTGATAATGCCAGGTTTAAAAAACAAGTAGGGCCGGGTGATCAATTAATGCTAGAGGCAGTGGTTATTAAAGCTAGACGTAATATCTGGACATTTGATTGTCGTGCAGAAGTTGACGGGCAATTAGCAGCCAGTGCTAAAATTATGTGTGCAGCAGTGGCAGGTTAACTTGATAGATTCAAAAGCAGTCGTTGATGATAAAGCAGAGATAGCCGATAACGTAACTATTGGCCCATTCTCTGTTATAGGGCCTGAAGTTAAAATTGATTCAGGAACTATTATTGGCCCTCATGTTGTGATTAACGGTGCAACAACTATTGGTCAGGATAACCATATCTATCAATTTTCTTCGATAGGCGAATGTCCACAAGATAAAAAATATGCTGATGAAGAAACTCAGTTAGAAATTGGCGATAGGAATGTTATTCGTGAGTTTACGACTATTCATAGAGGAACATTACAAGATCGTGGTTTAACTCTGATTGGTAATGATAACCTATTGATGGCTTATACTCATGTTGCTCATGACTGTATTATTGGTGATGATGTGATTATGGCAAATGGAGCTTCAATAGCAGGTCATGTTCATCTGGGAGATCATGCTATTTTAGGTGGTTTTACCTTAGTGCATCAATTTACTCAGATTGGCGCTTTTAGTTTTTCTGCTATGGGCAGTGCTATTACTAAAGATATTCCTCCTTTTGTTATGGTAGGCGGAAGGCCAACAGCTCCACATGGTATTAATTCTGTTGGAATGGAACGTAATGGAATTTCACCTGATGTGGTTAGGCAGATTAGAAAAGCTTATAAAATTTTATATAAGAATAATTTACGCTTAGAAGATGCTATTGAAGAAATGGAAGACTTAGCGGGGGATAGTAAGGAACTTTCAGATATGGTTAGTTTTTTACGTAATGTTACTCGAGGTATCTTGCGATAAAATGCAGCTTATTGCAGGAATTGATGAAGTAGGGCGGGGCTGTATTGTCGGGGCTGTGATTGCTGCGGTAGTTATTTTAGACCCAGACAAACCAATTGAAGGTCTAACTGATTCTAAGAAATTAACAGATAAAAAAAGACAGCACTTTGCTGGCTTAATTAAGGAAAATGCAAAAGCTTGGGCCATTGGTCGTGCTGAAGCTAGCGAAATTGATCAAATAAATATCTTGCAAGCAACTTTGCTGGCAATGAGCCGAGCTTATTCTCAACTGACTATTACCCCTGATTGGGTACAGGTGGATGGTACGTTTTATCCTGATATCCCTTGCAAAGGGGAAACCATCGTTAAAGGTGATTTAAAAGTCGCTGAAATATCCGCCGCATCTATTTTAGCTAAAGTCGCCAGAGATAATGAAATGAATACTCTAGACTTGCTATATCCAGGTTATGACTTTTCAAAACACAAAGGTTACCCTACAAAATTTCACTTAGAAAAACTACAAAGCCTTGGTGTGACAGAACAGCATCGAAAATCATTTTCACCTGTTAAAAAACGTTTAGCTTTAAGTACAGATTTAGTCTAAGTTGGTGCTTAGTTCTTTGTTGTAATTCTTAAATGGGAATTTTCCCATATCCCTTTAGCCGCTACTTTTAATACCTCTCATGAAACCAGAGTTTGTCCATTTACGCGTTCATTCTGAATTTTCTTTAGTAGATGGTATTGTCAAAATTAAGCCTCTAGTCAAGCGCTTGGTAGACTTTAATATGCCAGCAATTGCTATTACAGAGCAATCTAATCTATTTTCACTGGTTAAGTTTTATAGAGCCACTGAAGCACAAGGTATCAAAGCAATTTTTGGTGCAGATGTTTATATTTTTAACCCAGAAGAACCTACTAAACCCTCCCGGCTTACTTTATTAGCAAGCAATCAACAAGGTTACGTTACTTTAACGGAATTGATTTCTATTGCTTATCAAGAAGGTCAACATCTTGATGTTCCAATGATTAAACTGCAATGGCTAGAAGAAAATAATCAAGGATTGATTGCGCTATCAGGTGCAATGGAAGGTGATGTTGGTAGGGCCTTAGTGACAGAAAAATTAGAAGATGCTGAAAAATGGGCCTCATATTGGTCATCAATATTTCCAAATAGTTTTTATCTTGAAATACAGCGAGTAGGTAAAGTTGATGAAGAAAACTATATAAAAATGGCTGTTGATCTTGCTTTAAAGCTTGACCTGCCAGTAGTTGCTACAAATTATGTTTGTTTTTTAGATAAAGAAAATTTTGATTCACATGAGGTGAGGGTCTGTATTAATCAGGGAAGAGTTCTTGATGATTCTCGACGTCCAAAAGATTATACCCCTGAGCAATACCTTCGAAGTTCTGAGGAAATGATTGAGTTATTTTCAGATATTCCTGAAGCAATTGAAAATACAGTAGAAATAGCAAAACGATGTAATGTTGAGTTAACTTTAGGTGAAAATTATTTACCTGATTACCCTGTTCCTGAAGGGATGACTTTAGATGATTTTTTTGCTGAAGAATCTCGCAAAGGTTTGGAAGAAAGGCTAAAAGAATACCCTGCATTTGGTAATGGCACTGATGAAGAAAATAGAAAAGTTTATTTAGACAGGTTGCAATTTGAATTAGACGTGATTGTTCAAATGGGTTTTCCTGGTTACTTTATGATTGTTGCGGACTTTATTATTTGGGCTAAAGAAAATGAAATTCCCGTTGGGCCTGGTCGTGGTTCTGGTGCAGGATCTTTAGTTGCTTATGTGCTTAAAATCACTGATTTAGACCCTATCGAATTTGATTTGTTATTCGAGCGTTTTTTAAATCCAGAGCGGGTTTCTATGCCCGATTTTGATATTGATTTCTGTATGGATCGCAGAGATGAAGTGATTGATTATGTTTCACGGCATTATGGGCGAGACAAGGTCTCGCAAATTATTACCTATGGATCGATGGCAGCAAAAGCGGTAATTCGCGATGTGGGTCGTGTGATGGCATTTGCTTATGGCTTTGTCGATGGTTTGTCAAAACTAGTACCCTTTGAAATAGGAATGACATTACCAAGAGCCTTAGAAGAAAGCCCAGAATTAAAAGAGCGTTATGAGAATGAGGATGATGTAAAAACCTTAATTGATATGGCCTTGTCATTAGAGGGAACCTCTAGAAATGCAGGTAAACATGCTGGAGGAGTTGTTATCTCTCCAACAAAGCTGACAGATTTCTCAGCACTGTATTGTGATCAAGAAGGGAATAATTTAGTTACTCAATTTGATAAGGATGATGTTGAAGCTGTTGGCTTAGTCAAATTTGATTTTTTAGGTTTGCGAACGCTAACAATTATTGATTGGGCATTGCAAACGGTTAATGCAAAGAAAAAATTGCTTGGTGAAGACAGTGTTGATATCAGTCAAATTCCACGTAATGACCAAACAACTTACGATGAAATTTTCTTAAAGTGTCAGACCACAGCCGTTTTCCAGCTAGAATCTAGGGGAATGAAAGAATTAATTCGTAAGCTAAAGCCTGATTGTTTTAACGATATTATTGCCTTGGTGGCTTTGTTTAGACCGGGTCCTTTAGAGTCTGGCATGGTTGATGACTATATTAATGTAAAACATGGTGCCAAAGCTGAATATGCCCATGACTTATTAGTCCCCATTTTAAGTCCAACTAATGGGGTTATTTTGTATCAGGAACAAGTGATGCAAATTGCTCGAGAACTAGCGGGATATACCTTAGGTGGCGCGGATATGTTACGGCGAGCCATGGGTAAGAAAAAGCCAGAAGAAATGGCTAAGCAGCGGACGATTTTCACCGAAGGCTCGATCAATAATAATATTGATGAATCAATAGCAACTTATGTTTTTGATTTAATGGAGAAGTTTGCTGGGTATGGGTTTAACAAGTCACATTCAGCAGCCTATGCTTTAGTTGCTTATCAAACAGCATGGCTTAAAAGGCATTATCCAGCAGCTTTTATGGCTGCTGTTATGTCTGCGGATATGGATAATACTGATAAAGTTGTAATTCTTATCGAAGAATGTCGAGAGATGGAATTAACTCTACTTCCCCCAGATATTAATATCTCTCAATATCGCTTTACTGAAAATGATCAGGGTGAGATTGTTTATGGAATTGGAGCGATAAAAGGTGTTGGTGAAGCCGCGATAGTTGATTTACTAGAAGAAAGGTCTGAAAATGGCCCTTTTATAGGCCTTTATGATTTATGTAAACGTGTGCAATTACGTAAGGTTAATCGCCGAGTAATAGAGGCGCTAATCAAAGGTGGTGCTTTTGATAGCATTAATGATAATCGGGCATCTCATTTAGCTGAATTAACCACTGCTTTAAAAGTTGCAGAACAGCATGGAAAGATGAGCCAAACAGGCCAGAATGATATGTTTGGTTTAGCGGTTCAAGTAGATAAAGGTGATGATTCAGAGGCTTATTCTACAGATGTTGAAGCGTGGACAGAAAAGGAAAAATTAGAAGCAGAGAAAATAACCTTAGGTTTGTATTTAACCGGTCATCCTATTGAACAATATGAAGCCGAATTAAAGCATATTAGACATGCCAGTATTGGAACGCTTATTGCCGATGCAGAACGATCAAAATCAAAAATGGAAGGGCGTGTTGCTGGTTTAGTGGTAGAAATGCGAACCAGACAAACTAAAAAAGGGACAATGATGGGGTTTGCAACTTTTGATGATAGAACAGGAAGAATTGAAGTTGCCGCTTTTAGTAAAACCTATGAGATCTACCGAGACGTTCTTTCTAAAGATGCGTTGTTGGTTGCAGAAGGCCCTTTAAGTATTGATGATTTCTCAGGTGGGCTAAGAATGACGGCTGATAAACTTTATACCTTTGAACAGGCTAGAGAACTTTTTTCTCGAGGGATTGTACTTTATTGGAATGTTAATGAAAGCGAGTTAGATACAAAGGCATTTGTAGAGGGTTTAAAGCAAACATTAGAGCCATTTGTTGGAGGGAGCTGTCCAATACAAATACAATTTTCAAATAAGGCAAAAGCTACTATTCAGTTAGGAGACGGATGGAGAGTGCATCCAACAGATGAGTTGATTTTAAGGCTGAACAAACTTTTCCTAGCAAATAATGTTGAAGTTAGATATCGCTAATAAAGACTAAAAATTAAGATGAAAATGTTCTTAAGGTTTCATTAATCTTGTCTTTGGCATCATGCAAAATACTTAATGAGTTTTCAGGAGAAAGCGTTATAGACTTTAATTTACTGGCTGAGGGAATGGATGTAATGGCAGGTAAGTGAGCAGATTTTTGTCCAATTCTACTGTGTAATCTAGATAAAATAACAATATCGGCGTAAGTAATATGGTCTTCTCCATGATAGTGCCAGTCTTCTGATATTAATGGAATTTTGATGAAATCTTCAGCAAAGTCCCACTTTTCAAGGATGGTACTCCCAACAACACCTTTTACAACAGGGATAGCTTGTTTTATTTCTTCTTCGTTATAGTAATCAGCAGGTAATTTTTCTACAAAGTTTAAGAAAGGGATAGTGCCAATATCAGCAATTAAACCCGCTAATAAAGCTTCTTCAGGATTGATTTGTTTATCAGCAGATGCAAGTATAAAACATAAACTAGAAAGATAAATACTTCTTTTCCATTGTTGATCAAGATGTTTATTTATTAGTGGAGATTTGCTAGAAAAGATGTTTTTTATACTTAGGCTAATGACTAAATTACGAGTCGCATTTAACCCTATTCTTTGAACTGCTTCAAAACAACTTTTAGCCGGGTGTAGGCAAACATACAGTGGGCAGTTGGCTACTTCAATTAATTTTGCAGAAATAACAGGGTCAAGTTGAATGATTTTAACCGCTTCCTCGGTGCCAATTTCATTTTGCATTGCTTTTCGTAATTGAATGGCAATACTTGGTAAAGAAGGTACTTCAAGTTCATCATCAATAAATTGCTGTGAAAAAGTTTGTAATAAGCGATTGCCTGATAAATGGTTAGGAATCTCTAATTTAGTTGGGTTAGGCTTGCTTGAATTAATAGCCATAACCTTTTGAGATACACGTAATATATTAATCTCAGTTTTTGCTATGGCCGTTGTTGTGTGCTTTAGGCCACTTGATAATGGAAACTTGGCTTTGGTTTCAGTTGCATTAACATCAAATGTCTTTCCATTTTCATCAGATAAAGATACAGACCCTTTTAAAAGAAATATTGCGGTTTTAGAAGGTTCATTAATTTTAAAAAGGATATGACCTTTAGGTAAAACTTCAGGTTTGTGTTCTAAGGCAAATGATTCAAGCTTATCATCACTTAGGTTTCTAATAGGAATTAATTGATTTAATGCTTCAAGGGTTAAGGAATCACTTGAGTAAATGATATCCGTATTTGTTTTTTTCCCTTTAAAGAATGAGCTCATTAAAGCCATTGCTGTACCTTGATAATAAAAACTGCTGATTAATAGTGATTTAAAATTAAAAAGCTCAAATAATAATGAAAATTAATTCATTATGCCAGAACCTAAATACTAGTTAGGATTATAGCAGACAGAGGGTTATCTGAATACATTCCCTGATTTTAGATGATTTTCCATTTGTAAGGAGTTTTTGATAGTTAAATTTTACTATGTGAAAATTTTATAAATAAGAGAAGAAACGGAATCTAGTAATTCTGTTTCTATGCTTTTACTTTTAGGGTGTTGATAGTCGTTAAAATGTTCAAAATCAGGAATATTACTTGAAGCTTTTTGTTTCGGTTTTGTTTTTTCTTTTTCTTTTGTGTCGAGCAGTTCACCTCCCGCTTTTTTCCATTCCATTAAATGTGTTATTTCTCCACTATCAACCCACACACCATGTTTGGGGCATTGATCAACAATAACTCCACTTCTATGACCAAAATTAGCTCTTTTCATATAGGCTCTGCAAACAGGGCATTTAATATATTTAACTTTTTTATGGGATGCATAACGATCTTTATTAATATTTTTTATCAGTGCTAAATTAATATTAGATACATTTGAGACAGAATTTTCGAGTAGAGTATCAATTTCACCTAAGTCAAAAAACAAACCAAAACAGCCCTTGCAACGTTCAATAAGAAGCGGGCCATTAACATCTAATTTTATTGTTTGTAAGTTGGTTTCGCAATGAGGGCAAATACGCTCAGAATGCTTGGTTTGAATGTGAAAATTATGCTTACTATGAAGATCAACATCATTACGTACATTGCAATAGCTACAACGGTTAATATTTGCCAGTAAGGGGGCTGAACAACTTTTACATCTAGCCATTTTACATTTGATCCAAAATTTCTTGTTTTTTGTCTTTGTATTCTTGCTCAGTAATTAACTCAGCTTCAAACATGCTTTTTAATTGTTTAAGTTTTGCCATCAAATCAGTGGGAGTTGCTTGGGCTTGAGGAGGTGGAGTACTTTGCTCTGTCATTGTTTGAGCCATATTTTGCCCTAAACCAATTCCTGCTCCCATTCCCATCCCAATACCAGCGCCACCACCCTCATTTCTAGCTGCTTCACGAAGTGCTTCTAATTGTTGTATTTTTGCATAATCAAGGCCAACAGCTTTAGCTGCCTGTGCTTCAGCTGTTAAATCAGCAATTCGGTTAATGCGTTTTAAGGTATCTTCATCAAAGTCAGTCCCTTCAACTCTAAAGTCAGTAATATCAAATCCAAGCTTACGAAAAGCCATGGAAAGCTTAATTGAAATACCTTGAGCAATTTCCTCTCGGTTACTATCAATTTCCGCATAGCTGTATTGGCTTTCAGCAAGATAATCACTAATAGGGTGGATAATACGTGCTGACATCACTGATCTAAAATCATCAATATAGAAATCAGTCTGACTTCCAACTACATTAACAAAGAAATTTTTTGGATCGTATATACGGTAGCTATAATTACCATAAGCTCTTAAGCCAACAGGAAATTTATATTTTGGGTCATCATATTTTATAGGTGAAGATGTTCCCCACTTTTGGTCAAGTATTTTACTTTTTTTGTAGAAATAAATGCCTACTTTATGTTCACTTTCAAAAAACTGCATAAATTTCTTGATAGTTGTCCAAAAAGGAATGTTGGCTGTTTTTAGGTTGATTAAACCTTCATCCTCAATAATAGCTTGAACTTTTCCTTCATAGACAAAAATACATCCTTGGCCTGGGCCAACAATGAGTTTTGAAGCATTTTTTATTTCATCGCCATTTTCTGTCCATTGAGACATTAAAACGTCAGCTGAAGGATTTTCCCATTCAATAACCGAACGAAGTTGTCTTTTTATACCATCAAATAGAGCCATATTATCCCTCAGTTAAAATAGATGTTGTATCATTAGAGTATAGTAAAAAATGGAGAAATGTTGTGATTAGGTCGTTTAAAAATATAAAACCTGTTATTGGAAATAATGTTTTTATTGATGAGAGTGCTGTAGTCATTGGTAATGTAAAGCTGGGAAACGATGTGTCAGTTTGGCCAACAACTGTTATTAGGGGGGATGTAGAAAGTATTGAAATTGGGGATGGAACCAATGTGCAAGATGGAACTGTTTTACATGTTTCACATGCAGGTGATTATTCTTCAGAAGGGCACCCCTTAAAAATAGGGAAAGGAGTAACTATTGGTCATCGAGCTGTAGTACACGCATGTACAGTGGGCAATTATTGCTTAGTTGGGATTGGAGCAATTATTATGGATGATGCTGTTCTTGAGGATTATGTAATGTTAGGTGCAGGTGCTTTAGTTCCACCAGGGAAAAAACTGGAAAGTGGTTATTTGTACGTAGGGGCTCCTGCTAAACAAGCGCGCCCTTTAAAGGAAGAGGAGAAAAGGTTTTTGGAGTATTCGTGTAAACATTATATTCAATTAAAGGATGAATATTTAGAACAATGTTAGTCTGTGAATAAAAGTCGACTTAATGGCGTCCCCGGACGGAGTCGAACCGCCAATCTATCCCTTAGGAGGGGATTGCATTATCCAATTATGCTACGGGGACAGCCTTTGTATTATATCAATAAAATAGAGTTATGAAATTTTTTACTGTTTTCTTTTTGTCATGCTTATTAAACCAAGCAAACTAGATCCAAAAAACAAAACTGCGCTAGGTATGGGGACAACTGTTAGGGAAATGCCGCCTTTTGTAAAAGAATGATTAGTGCCCGTTGCTCCTAGAGACCATTTGCTCTGTGTGAGATCAAGTAAAGTTGATTGGGTTGGGGTAAGAGCATTTACAAAGACAAGAGATATATCAAGTCCATCATTATCTAAGTTTTGAATTAGACTGAATTCAATAGATTTCCCTATATCAAATGAAATATTAAGGTCTTTAATTGTTTTTGAAGTGCCAGGAATGGATAGTTCTTTAAATGTTCCTGTACCATTTTCAAAGTCACCTGGAGTATAGTCCCAATCAAAGGTACCTGTCATTTGAGTTGTTGTGCCTAGAAAAATATTATCTAATGTGTAGCTTACGATAGATGCATTTACATTTGCAATAGGTGCCAAATATAGAGCAATGGTGAGAGTTAGGGTGTAAAAATAATGAGATTTCATAAGCAATGTCTTTATGGTCTTTAGTAGTTAAGTTCAGTCTACCAAACAAAAGGCATATTACCTAAATGAGCAGGCTTTATTGATAATGAATTTAATGGGGTGAGTCTTTGTATTGGTTGTGCTTATGAAGTGTGATAGATTTTAATCAAGAGTGGCTGTAATGTAAGCTTGCTCTTTTTTGTTTCTAATTTCTTCTCGTTCAATAGTTGCGACAAAGCGTTCTATTTTATTTTTACCTTTAGAGTTGATGTTTTCAAAATAGCCTCCAACTAAAGTATTCTTTATTCCTTGATTAGGTGTTTTTATAAAACGGACAATAAGGTCAAAGCTTATAACTTGTTTATCAAGCATGATAGTACAGTTTTTTAGTAAATCCCCTCGTTGAAGCCTTACAATATTATTAGGCGAGCTGATACCAACTCCACTTCTTGATAAATCAAAAACAAGACCACCTATAGAGGATTGTGTTCTTTGTGACATGCCGGAGAAAGGTATGTTAAGTGAGGTGATTTGAATACGTGGAGATGATCTTCGTTGTGGATAGTATATTTTCTCTGGGATAGTCGTTTTGTAATAAGCTATACCACGAGAGGAGCCCGTATCTATAATCTCTAGTTTAAATGCTAAATTTATACCTTTATGAAGCGTTGATAATTTTACACTGTGTTCTTTAGTTATAAGATGATTGCCATGAGAGGGTATTAACTCGTCAATAATGATCAGCGCATTTTCTAGTTGAACGTCTAGGATTGATGAGCTAAAGTTTTCATCAGTACTTTCAAAATTAATAGTACATAAAGGCGAGGCTTCTTCAATATCTTTAAGGAGTTGTCGAATTTTATGATTATTGGTTAAAAAATTTGGATTTGGGTGAGCGTTAGATAAAGGGTCATAAATCTCGGGCTCAGAAACTGTTATGGTCTCTTCTTTCTTGAATAAAGTTTTTAACGTACCTAACATATGCTGAGTTCTCTTTATTTTTCAAGCACAATTGTTTTTAACTGTGCTTGGGAAGAAAATGTAATTGGCTTTAAGTCTACACCGAAATCAAAGTCTGAGATAGTCGTTCGCTATAAGTTGAGCCATCACGCCCATATGTTGTTGCTTGTTGAGACTTACCTTTTATAATTTGTAAGGAGCGCTGAGTGTGTTGGGCGAGTAAATTAAGGCTTGCACCATTTTTTTCATTTAGCAATTTACACTGTTTAGCAATAGATATGATTTCTTGCCAGAGAAGGGAGGACTTACTGGTGTTAAGGTTGACTGATTTTGCTTTTTGAAAATAAGCGTCAATTCCACTTGGCGACATCTGTAGCTTTTCTGTGGCGAGCACTTGTGTCATTTGTCTAGAAAACTGGTCAAGCTGAGCGACAGTTTCTTTTTTATTGAAAGCAATATTGGAAATTACTTTCGAGTCAGCATGCTGCTTTAAACTATCTGCTTCTGTTGTTAACAAGTTTAATAGTTTGGAGCTTAAATTTAAGCCTGTTGTAAGTAGTTTTTCTGCGATGGGATATGTTTTATTAATCATAGGATTATCTGCTATTGTTAAATTGTTCTCGTTCCATTTGAACCATTTTTGCAGCAATTTTTTCAGCATTAATAGGGTAATCCCCTTTTGCCAACGAATCCTTAACTGCTTGCACACGCTCTTCATTAATTGCTGGCGTATTTTTTGATGATTCAAATGCTTTGGTTATTTCTTTTGCAACAGCAGTAAAATCAACTTTATCTTTTGATTTTTCAGTTACCAAGGATTCGCTACCTTTTGCCTTTCCAGTAGATGCTGGCTTTGTAGAGAAGGCAGCTGTATTCGCTTTTCCTGATATTGATTGAATAGTCATGATAGGCCTCTATATATTGTATTTATCTACTGTTGGTATCGGCAGAATTATTAATTACTTTAATGTTTATTCTAACGTTATCAAAAGCTGACGACAACTTGGCCTTGTTTAATTACTGTTGCTTGGACAATTTGTTTTGTCTTTATATTTTTTATTCTAATATTTTGGTTTTTTACACCATCCATTAAAGATATACCGGCAACACTAATTTTAAGGTTGGGGCTGCTTAAGTTGATGGTGACTTTTTCACCTCTTTTAATAAGTTTAGGTTCAGTGATATTTGCTTTAGAAATAACAGATCCAATACTTAAATTTCGAGTTGCTTGTTTGTTAATAATATTGAGTGGATTTATAAAAAATCCCGAACGTAATGTTGATATTTCTCTTTTTTCACTATGCAAGTGATTGGTACTGTAAAACTCTCCACGTTGAATTGGCTGAGACAGAACAATCACATCTTTATAGATACTGATAATGGCAGAGGTATAAATAGCCCACTTTTTTTTACTATTACATCTAACACCAATAGAATTCCTTCCTGCTTTAAGTGATGATTTAGGTGTAGATATCAATAATGGCTCCGTGCATAAAGGGAGTTTTAGGCGTGTATCAATTTGCCCTAGTTTTATCTTATAGTCAGTAGAAAAATCTAAATTATCATTAATATATTGGCGTGCAGCATCTTGTATTGAATTAATTGATTGGGTTTTAGCTGCATACCCAGCTTGGGCTTGGCTCGCTAAAAGTATAAAACTTAAAATTAAATTAATTCTTTTCATAAGAGTGCGCCAAAATTATGTCATTTATATCTTTAAGTTTTTATATACATAAAACATGCCATATATTTTTTAAGTAAAATTAAATAAAATAGCTATACTCTAAGACATACTTTTTTAAGGGGTTTTTTATGGCCAGTGTATTAGATGGTGTTGACCAGCGGACTAAGTTGGCAGGGCATAATAGGTTTGAACTGTTGTTGTTTAAACTTATTGGAAGACAACGGTATGGGATTAATGTTTTTAAGGTTCAGGAGGTTATACGTTGTCCTGAATTAACTCAGATTCCAAGAGCTCATTCAGTTATTTGTGGTGTGGCACACCTACGTGGCAAAACCATTCCTGTATTAGACCTTTCGATGGCAATAGGTATGCCTGCAATAGAAAGAGGTGGGGAAAGTTATGTGATTGTCACGGAATATAACCGAACAATACAGGGCTTTTTAGTGGGTGCAGTAGATAGAATTATTAATATAGGTTGGGATCAAGTTAATGGTCCACCAAATGGTTCAGGTAAAGATAGCTATTTAACAGCAGTGACCGAAGTTGATAATGAACTGATAGAAGTTATTGATGTTGAAAAAGTGATGAAAGAAGTTATTGGTGGGCAAGAAAGCGCATCGGAAGAGAATATTGATGCTGAGGTTATGGGGGTTGATGATCATGTTTTAATTGTTGATGACTCGAGTGTAGCGAGAAATCAGGTTAAAAGAGTATGTACGCAAGTTGGTATCGAATGTACAGCGCTAAAAGACGGGAAAGAAGCCTGGGATCATTTGAGTAAAATGGTTGATGAAGGTGTGAATATTGGCGATTATTATTCTATGATTATTTCCGATGTGGAAATGCCTAGAATGGATGGTTATACCTTGGCAACTAAAATTAAAAGTCATCCAGAAATGAAGGATGTTTATTTGATTCTTCATACCTCTTTAAGCGGTGTTTTTAACACATCCATGGTCGAGAAGGTTGGGGCTAATAAATTTCTAGCTAAATTTGAGCCTGATATTTTAGTAGCAACTATTCAAGAGCAGTTGAAAGCATTTCATGACGCGCATTGATGTGAAAAATAGGATGAGAAGTATAAATGATTGCTAAAATAGCCTTAATTGATGATGGCGAGTAATTATAAATGACGGCAAACGAGTATAAAGTGATTCAGAATTTTCTGAATCAATCATGTGGTATTGTCTTGAGTGACAGTAAGCAGTACTTAGTCAAAAATAGGCTTAGTGGTTTGTTGTCTAAGTTTGATTTAGCTTCTTTTACTGAATTAGCAAGTGCCTTACAAACAAATAGTTCTTTATCCACAAAGTTAAAAATATCTGTTGTTGATGCTATGACAACAAATGAAACTTTTTGGTTTCGAGATGATATGCAGTTTTTGGAGCTAAAAGAAAAAATATTTCCTGAAATCTTTGCTAAAAAATCAGGTACCGTAAAGGTTTGGTCTGCGGCGTGTTCATCGGGGCAGGAGCCTTATACAATTAGTATGTGTGCTGATGATGCCATGAAAAAGTCAGGAAAAAACCATAATGTACAAATAATTGGTACTGATATTTCTGAAACAATTTTGCAGGAAGCAAAGTCTGCAACATATTCAGAGCTTGCTTTATCGCGAGGCTTAGATGCTCAGACTAAGGCTCAAATGTTTCAGAAAACACATGATGGCTACAAGCTTAATGCAGATGTTGTGCGTAAAGTAAGGTTTCAACAGTTTAATCTATTAAAACCTTTTTCTGTTCTTGGGCGTTTTGATGTTATCTTTTGTCGTAATGTTTTAATCTACTTTTCTGATGAGGTTAAGCGCGATATTCTTAGTAGAATGGCTCTTTCATTGGA
>Ga0209495_1000272_pt1 | contig 41759 bp, 31 predicted proteins | sample EN1Hudsemesocosm_FD_184629 | JGI IMG/M metagenome (GOLD analysis project Ga0209495, IMG submission 184629) | Methane-oxidizing microbial communities from mesocosms in the Hudson Canyon - EN1E Hudson Canyon (SPAdes) (version 2) | ecosystem: Environmental > Aquatic > Marine > Cold seeps | place...
GGTTTTAGTTGCTGCAAATCAACCATCACAAGGCCATCAATACAATGACCAAAGTCGGCATCAATATTAAAATCAATAAAACGAACGCCGCCTTGCTCGCATAAATCAGAGTACTGTTTATAGAGCGCTGGCACCGTCACATTCATATGAGTAAGTTTCTCACGTAACACTCGAAAGTCATCGGAAAAATCTACTCCTGTAACGGTTCGGTCTACCATCTCCATCTCTTCATCTGATAATCGGTAAGGCACTTTTGCTACTGCCAAGGCATCATCATCAGGGAAATAATGTTGATAAAAGCCAACGATTAAAGCATTAGCAAGATCGGGATAACTATTACTCAAGCTCACCGGGCCAAATAAATAACGAATTTCTGGATAATGTTTTAAATAAGCTCCAATGCCATACCAAAGATAATCTAAACTGCGTTTACCCCAGTATTTTGGACTCACAAAACTACGTCCCAACTCTATACCTTGTTCAAAAAAAGGCCTTACTTTATCGGTGTCATAGTTAAATAGTTCCTGACTATAAACCCCTCGACTATCTTGTTTTTCAAGCAGTCGTGTCACCTCACCAATACGATAAGCCCCTGCTATTTCGAGTTCATTCTCATCCCATAACACCAAGTGGCGATAGTCTCGATCATATTTATCTAAATCACGATGACGCCCTGTTCCCTCGCCTACTTGGCGAAAAGTCACTTCTCGTAGTCGACCAATTTCATGCATCACGGCTGAGTCAGATTGATAATCAAACAAATAAATCTTCATGCCATCTTTGGTTTCACCCAAACATTCTGCTTGTTTTAACTCTTTCTTAATTTCACGTCGTTCTTCAGGATGAGCAATTACCTTCTCAGTAATAAATAAGGAAGATTTACCTTTGCCGATTCGATATAAGTGACGACGAATCAGTTTTACCTTCTCTTTTTTTATTAATGGCAATGTGTTGAGTTGATGATAGGGGATAGGCTCACCCACATTGAATGAAATTGTTTTTGATTTCTTATTGAATATTTCATGGGCAAGCAATATACCTGCTAAAGGCTTATACACCATTGATGTGCTATAAAATAATGAGGAGTTTTTCGCATTCACAAAAATAGGCAAAATTGGCGAGTTTGTTTTCTTAGCAAAGCTTAGAAAACCACTCGTCCATTTACTATCTTGCACTCCATTTGGACGTATTCTTGATACCTCACCGGCAGGAAAAACAATGACTGCCTCATCATTTCTAAGGCAATCAATGATCTGTTCAACACTGCTTTTTCGTGTTGTTTTACTCAAATTATCAACCGGCAGTAATAAGCTATTAACCGCCTTAAAATTCATCAACATGTCATTGACAACAATTTTAACGTCTCGACGAACTTCACTCAGCAGCCTCAATAAAGCCAGGCCATCTAAGGCGCCCAAAGGATGGTTGGCAACGATCACGACTCGTCCTGTTGCAGGAATATTTTGACGATCACGATGTGAGATGGAATAACTGAAATTGAAAAAATTAAGCACTTGCTCAATAAAATCAAAACCTGTTAGATCTTGATGCTCATCTAAGAATTTGTTTACTTCTTCTTCATGAGACAGCTTACGAAGTAAGCCTAGTGTTGGACGTTTTATCCAAGGACTTCGAGTTGAAAAGGTGGGGAATTTTTCTGTGATCGCATTTTCAATATTGAGCATCTTATGGCCTTTATATGATCGACTATCCGTAATCATATAAGGACTGTGTTACAAATTTATAACAACAATGTGATGTTTTTATTACGCAGTGTAATACTGTGGCAGCTTAATTATCCGACACATGCTTCAAAGGAAAATAGCAGCAAAACTGTGAACCTTCACCTATTTCACTACTAATGCTAAGCTCAGCACCATGACGTTGCAGTATATGTTTAACAATCGCCAAGCCTAAACCTGTGCCACCCGCTTCTTGTGACCGCCCACTATCCACACGATAAAAACGCTCTGTTAAACGATCTAAATGATGCTCAGCAATACCAAAGCCATTATCACTCACCTCTATACAACCGTTGTTTTTATTGACCATCCAACGAATAGTCACGGTTGAATCAGAAGGTGTGTACTTGACGGCATTAAAGACAAGGTTAGAAATAGCACTGCGTAGCTCATCACTATCTGCCAATAGTAATTTGTCACTCTCAAGCTCCAAATTAATAGTATGTTGCTGATATTGCTGTAATTGCTCTGCATCCTTAACGATAGAACGTAATAAGTCTCCAACATCAATAGGTCGATGTTCTAAAGGTTTTTCACCCATTTCTAACTGTGACAATGTCAGTAAATCTTTGATCATCAGATCCATGCGCTGGGTTTGTTGCTGCATAACCGGTAATGCTGCACCCCACTGCTCCGCTGAACTTTCAGCCGTAAACATTTCTAAATAACCGTGCAATACCGTCAGAGGTGTGCGTAATTCATGTGACACATTGGCCACAAAATCACGGCGCATACGTTGTAATTTAATTGTTTGGGTCATATCTCGAGCAATTAATAATCGCCCTTTCCCCATATAGTTAACAATTTTCACTTCAAGCTGTTGTTCCGGTCGTATTGGAGAGGCAACAACCGCAACACTATCTTTACTCACAGGTGCATGTAAGAGCTTGTGAAACTCAGGGTCACGAATTAAGTTATTAACTCGAACATGGCTATCTTGTGGCCAACGAACTCCCAATAATGTTTGTGCAGCCTTATTCGCCCACTCAACTTTACCGAAATCACCCATCACAACAACAGCATCGGGCAAAGCCGCAGTTGCTGCTTGAAATTGCTTCAAATAACCTCTTAGTCTTTTTTTACGAGATTTATTTTGCTTGCTAACACGATCAATCTCTCTACAAACATCATCAATCACGCCATCAATGCTTGGAGGATTAGATTTCTTAGGCTCTTTTAACCAACGATAAAGTCTGTTCCAAGTGCCTTGCAGCCATATCGCATAAAAAAAGGTAGCTACAAACATGGTGAGTAACATTTGATCAAATAGTAGGCCGACAAAACCGGCCACACTCACAGTCGTAATCAGACGCCAATAATCCCAATGCATCATAAGAAAAACTCGACTACTTAATCTTCTGCAAAACGATAACCAACACCACGAACAGTTTGCACTAAACCGTCATGTTTTGATGGCTCTAATGCCTTACGTAATCGTCGAATATGCACGTCAACGGTACGCTCTTCAATATACACCGTATCACCCCAAACATGATCGAGTAATTGGCTGCGGCTATAAGCCCGTTCAGGATTACGCATAAAGAAATGTAATAAGCGAAATTCAGTTGGACCAAGATCTATTCTTTGTTCATCAACGGTCACACGATGGCTTTTGGTATCGAGAACTAAACCCGCTATTTCTATTTTTTGAGTTTCACCTGTTTCCGACAAATTACATCGTCGCATAACAGCTTTAATTCTAGCGACAAGTTCAGGTGGTGAGAAGGGTTTATTAATATAATCATCAGCGCCAACACTCAATCCCTTAACCATATCTTCGCTTTCCCCTTTTGCTGTCAACATAATCACAGGAATACTTGCCCATGATTCAACAGCTCGTAATCGACGAATAAACTCAATGCCATCAATACCCGGTAACATCCAGTCTAATAGGATTAATTCTGGTTGTTGATTCTTTAGCCAAGCGAGACCTTTTTCGGCATCACCAACAGACTCGCACTCAAAGCCTGAGTGTCGCAGCGAGAAACACAGCATATCTCTGATGGCGACATCGTCTTCTACTACTAAAATTGTTGTTGCCATTCGGCCACCTTAATTTTGATATTGATCTGCTAATCCTATCAATACTATATTACAGTTTTATAACAGTTCGCTAAAATTCATCTTCTAATCAAGTTGAAGCTTGAACACAACGCAATATCCCATAGTCAACTTCGCCATCAAGCTCATCATATACAGGTTTTAGACGACCTTTTTCTTGGTCTTCTTGTGACTCTAATACAAATAGTATTTCATTATATTCAGCATCACTTAAATCTAAGACCTCACGAACATCAAGCAATCCCACTTCAATTGCATCAGCTAAATGCGTGTAAATAGTGCTTGTTTTGACTTCACGTTGCTGGGCAATCTGTTCAATATCGATGCCTTGTTGATAGTAAATTAGGGTTTCATTCACCGTTGCGCTCAGGCGATTATTAAGTAGTTCTGATAAGGGATATTGTGCAATCTCATTAATAAAGTCTTGCCCATATCGCATCAGCTTTTGTTCACCTACACCTGAAATCTTAGCCAAACCTACCTGCGTGGTTGGTCGGATTTTGAGCATTTCATGTAAGGTTGCATCATGAAATATGACATAAGGCGGGACACCATTTTCTTCAGCTAATTTAAGGCGTAAAGCACGTAATGCCTCCCATAGCGTTTCATCTTGTGGCCGAACTGAACTATTCTGTTTTTTCTCTTTGGCTGTTTTTTCGGGTTTTGTTTGTTTTCGTAGCTGTAATGTTTGTTCACCACGTAATAGCTGTCGACATTTTTCAGTCAGCACTAAAGACCCGTGGTGATCTGTATCCAAATAGCCCAAGGCTATCAATTGTCTAAACAGGCTTCGCCATTCTGTTACAGGGATATCATTACCAATGCCAAATGTACTGATCTGATCGTGACCATTACGTTGAATTCGCTCATCCACCTTGCCATGTAAAATATCAATAATATAGTTCACACCAAAGCGTTGTTCGGTACGATAAATACACGATAAGGCTTTTTGTGTAGACTCTGTTGCATCCCATTTTTCAGGTGGGTTTTGGCAGTTATCACAATGACCACAAGGTTTAGCTCCTGTCTCATCAAAATAACTTAATAGCGATTGTCTTCGACAGCTGACCACTTCGCATAAGCCCAGCATGGATTCTAGTTTTTGATGCTCAACACGTTTATGTGCAGCATCCGCTTTTGAATCCTGCATAAACTGACGCAAGGTAATGACATCTTGTAAGCCGTAGGCCATCCACGCATTTGCTGGCTCGCCATCTCGCCCTGCCCGGCCAGTTTCTTGATAATAAGCTTCAATACTTTTCGGTAAACTTAAATGAGCTACAAAACGTACATCTGGCTTATCAATGCCCATACCAAAGGCTATCGTAGCCACAATGATCACGCCTTCTTCACGTAAAAACCGTTGTTGATTTCGTTGTCTCACTTCCTGAGGCAACCCAGCATGATAAGGCAAGGCTAGGCGACCTTGCTCACTTAACCATTCAGCCGTCGCTTCGACTTTTTTACGCGATAAACAATAGACAATACCGGCATCATCAGAATGATTGTTTTGTAAAAATGTCCATAAACGTTGCTTGGGGTTGTTACCTTCTGAGATAGCATAATGAATATTGGGCCGATCAAAACTATTGATAAAAACACGCGCTTCGCTCAATTGAAGTTGAGAGATAATCTCATCTCGAGTTCTTTGATCAGCTGTTGCTGTTAGTGCTATTCGAGGAATGTCTGCATAACGCTCATGTAAGAGCTTTAACTGCTGATAGTCGGGTCGAAAGTCATGGCCCCATTGTGAAACACAATGTGCTTCATCAATGGCAAATAAGGATAAATGGCATTGATCTAATAGACTTAAAAAGTGGCTATTTAAAAGTCTCTCTGGGGCAACATAGAGTAACTCTAACTCTTGATTGACTAACTGTTGTTCTATTTCAGATGCCTGATTAGGACTCAGGCTAGAATTAAGATAAGCAGCATTAATGCCTAATTGTTGCAGTGCATCAACCTGATCTTGCATCAAGGCAATCAATGGAGAAACGACAATAGCCGTTCCTTCACGAACTAATGCAGGGATCTGGTAACACAGCGACTTACCACCACCAGTTGGCATTAATACTAAGGCATCATTGCCATTGAGTAATTCTTGGATGATATCCTGCTGGGCATGACGGAACTGGTCATAACCGAACGTTGATTGGAGAATTTCTTGTGCGCGTTTCATTTAAGACTATTAACTTACCGATTCAATAAAAGCTGACCAAACAAATACAGTTTATTCCTCAGAATAACTCTGCTCGGCGACACCAATAATAACGACTCAGGATGTTTATATTTTTATTCTGACGCGCCTCATTTTTGAACGGAGAATGTGAGCATAACAATCTATGTGACCATTCGAGTACCAAAAATGAGGCGCGTCAGGGGGAAAAGATGAATGTCCTGTGTCGTTATTTAGGTCATGATGCCCTTAATCATAAAGAATATACCCGCAGCCATCACCGCCGCAGAAGGTACCGTAATTAACCATGCGGTAATAATCTTCTTAATCGCATCGCGCTTCACATATAAGTTTTTTTGATCTTGTTTTAATGTTTTTTTCGCTTGCTTGATCGCTTCTTCTTCTTTATCAATCAAACGATAAAGAGTGCTGATGCGCTCATAATCTTGGTCTGTTTTATTTTCTTTTTGATCTAAATTAGTCAACTCTTGACGTGTTGCATTTAGCGCTTTTTTCTCATCTTTTATCTCTGCTATGTCTTGGGCAATTTCACTCTTAATACTCACCCCCGAGTCTAACCATTCACGTAAGAAGCCAACACCAAAAATACCACCAATAGCAATATGAGTGGAGCTAACAGGCAGACCTAATTGACTAGCAATAATCACTGTAATGGCTGCTGCCATTGCCACAGAGAATGCGCGCATTTGATCGAGCTCAGTAATTTCACTGCCAACCGTTTTAATTAGTCTAGGTCCATATAATGCTAGACCAATTGCAATACCAACAGCACCAACAGCCATTACCCAGAAAGGAATGCCTGCTTTCGCAGAAATACCGCCCGTCATCACAGCATCATTAATCGCAGCCAATGGACCAATCGCATTCGCCACATCATTTGCACCATGAGCAAAACTTAATAATGCAGCGGCAAATATTAAAGGAATGGTGAACAAGACATTCACACCGCCACGATCATTTTGTAATGAACTTAATTTCGCTTTAATTGATTTTTTCACCCAGAAATAAACCATCACGGCCACAATACTACCTAAGAATAATGCTGCGCCTAGTGTTGGCTTTTTAGTGACTTCAACAGTGAAAAACATAATATCATTGAAACCATTGACCATTGATGGCCAAACTTTTTTCAAACCTTTAAGGACTAAGTAGGTTACAAATGCCAATGACATCATTGCAACATATACAGGCACCCACTTATAAGAAGCTTCGACCTTATTTTCTTTAAAAATAATGGTTTTTTTAATCGCGAATAAGAATGCCGCAGCAATCACACCGCCAATAACAGGAGAGATAACCCAAGAGCTGGCAATTTTACCCATTGTGCCCCAATCAACAATACTAAAACCTGCCGCAGCTATCCCCGCTCCCATTACACCACCGACTATCGAATGAGTTGTAGAAACAGGTGCTTTTGCCATTGTCGCGATGTTAAGCCATAAAGCCGCAGCTAAAAGAGCCGCCATCATTGCCCATAAAAAACTATCGGTATCATCGCCAAAGGCCTCAATATCAATAATGCCTTTTTTGATAGTTGAAACCACTTCACCACCGGCGATAATCGCACCACCAGCTTCAAAAATCATTGCAATAACAATCGCTCCGCCCATGGTGAGCGCTTTTGAACCTACGGCAGGGCCAACATTATTGGCAACATCATTTGCACCAATATTCATCGCCATATAAGCACCAAAAACGGCCGCTATTGCAAGGAAAACGTTGTTCGGAACACCGCCACTAGCGGTAAAGCTATAAGCCAATACAGCCACAAGGAAAAATAACGCAAAGCCTATTCTGCCAAGCTCTGCATGACTCTTTTTCATCGCTTGCTTTTCAAGCTGGTTAATCGTTTTAATTTCCATAACTCACCCATGTTTAAGGAATAATCTTGGCAATTATTACAATTTTGTGACGCTTTGGCACCATTAATTATTTTTTACTCTGTATGCTGTAACTATCACTTGTTAGTATTGTCTACTTAAAACACTCTCTTGCGACCGATGTTAATCATGAAAAAATATTTTGTTCTTTTATTTTTGCTACTTGCTTTTAGCGTACAAGCGCGACCGGGCTTATTAGATAGTCTTGGTTTATCAAATGAGTTTGATACTCCCCCTGATGTAGATGAAGCCTTTATTTTTAGTGCTCAAGCCAAAGATGCCAATACAATATTAGCCCGATGGGCAGTCGCTGAAGGTAACTATTTATATAAAGAAAAAATTCGTTTTGAGATCTTGGAACAAGATGCTGTGCAGCTACAAAATTTTTCACTACCTGTCGGTGAAAATAAAATGGATGAAATCTTCGGTCTAAGTGAAGTTTATCAACATGATCTTGATGTCATTTTGCCAATAAACCGTAGTGGTGAAGCGTTAGAAATAAACCTAAAAGCTTATTATCAAGGCTGCTCCGAAACATTCCATATCTGTTATCCGCCGACAGAAAAAGAAATATTGATAAGCTTGCCTGCCGCTGCTGGCGACTTAAACGCACCATTAGAAAAAGCGTCAACAACCTTCACAGAACAAGACCGCATTGCAAAAAGTCTGGCTGAAGACAGTATCATCAAAATCCTGCTAGGATTTTTTGGCTTAGGTTTACTACTTGCCTTCACGCCTTGTGTCTTTCCAATGATCCCAATTTTGTCGAGCATCATTGTTGGCGAAGGGGAACGAATCACGACTCATCGCGCCTTTATTTTATCTCTCGCCTATATTTTGGCCATGTCTGTCACCTATACCGTTGCAGGCGTAATGACAGGATTATTAGGTGAAAACCTACAGGCTATGTTCCAGAACCCTTGGATTATCGGTAGTTTTAGTGCCCTATTTGTCGTGTTATCCCTGTCTATGTTTGGTTTGTTTGAACTGCAACTACCCCATGCACTACAGCATCGCTTGCATCAGATTAGCCATCAACAACAAGGCGGTCATATTGCTGGTGCGGCATTAATGGGCTTGCTATCTGGCTTGATTGTTGGACCTTGTTTAGCGCCCCCTTTAGCTGGGGCCCTTATTTTTATTGGTCAACACGGTGATCCTGTTCTTGGTGGCAGTGCTTTGTTTGCTTTGAGTATGGGCATGGGGCTACCTCTGCTAATTATTGGGACCTCTGCAGGATCACTGCTACCCAAAGCGGGTGATTGGATGAATACCATTAAATCTATTTTTGGCGTACTAATGTTGGCTCTAGCCATTTGGATGTTAGAACGTATTATCCCAGGCTGGATAAGTTTATTGCTTTGGGGCGGTTTACTCATTGTTACAGCTGTCTATTTAGGCGCTCTCAACAGTCTTGATATTGATGCAAGTGGCTGGGAAAAACTCTGGAAAGGTCTAGGACTTATACTTTTGATATATGGTGGGCTATTAATGATCGGTGGCGCCAGCGGCAGTCATAATATTTGGCAACCACTACAATCTATTATCTCGAATCAATCAAATACTGCTACGACTGCCAGTGCTGGTATCAAATTTACCAAAATCAATAACCTAACGGAACTTAAACAGCAATTATCTCAAGCTAACAAGCCTGCTATGTTAGATTTTTATGCCGATTGGTGTGTGGACTGTAAAAGAATGGAGGTCACTACCTTCCAAGATAACAATGTGCTTTCTGCCTTAAAAAACACACAAACCTTGCAAATTGATATGACAGCGAATTCAGATGAACATAAAGCGCTGATGAAACAATATGGTGTTTTTGCTCCACCAACCATCTTATTTTTTGATGCTAAAGGACAAGAATACGCTCAACATCGCTTGGTAGGCAGCATCTCAGCACAAGACCTTGTTCAACATATAGCTTCTCTGCCTTCACCTAGCCAATAACAAAAAATCTTTTTCGACGAACTTAGCGACATAACCTACGTTTTTCACTTAAAAAACTGGACAAATATTAGCTATTGGTGCAAAATTCCTTGAATATTTTCATTGTTCTAGGCGCATAATCCTAATGGCAAAAATCTTAGTGCTACACGGCCCCAACTTAAACCTTTTAGGAAGCCGTGAACCAGAACATTATGGTGCCGACACGCTGGCTGATATTGCACAACGATTACAAACCACTGCTGAACAAAGCGGCTACCAATTAGAAAGCTTCCAAAGCAATGCAGAACATGAGCTTATTGACAAAATTCATACGGCACGAGGCAATACTGACTTCATTATTATTAATCCCGCAGCCTTTACTCACACTAGCGTAGCGCTACGTGATGCACTGTCTGCTGTAGAAATACCTTTTATCGAGGTACATCTGTCTAACGTTCATGCACGGGAAGCATTCCGTCATCATTCCTACCTATCAGATATTGCCGTTGGCGTAATCTGTGGCCTAGGATCACAAGGTTATCAACTGGCTTTGCAAGCAGCTATCAAACACACTAATTAATAGGATTATCTTTATGGATATTCGCAAAATCAAAAAACTGATCGACTTAATTCAAGAATCTGACGTAGCAGAAATTGAAATTCATGAAGGTGAAGAATCAGTACGTATCAGCCGTAATGGTACAGCTCCAGTTATGATGGCAGCGCCCGCTGTGCCAGCAGCAGCACCAGCAGCTGTTGCTACTGCAGCGCCTGCACCAATAGCTGAAGCGGTTCCAGCAGGCCCTAATACAGCCAATGCGGTTAAGTCTCCTATGGTTGGTACATTCTACCGCTCATCATCACCAGAAGCGGCTGCATTTGTTGAAGTAGGTCAAACTGTTGCTGTTGGTGATGTTGTTTGTATTATTGAAGCCATGAAAATGTTTAACCAAATTGAAGCTGATCGTAGCGGTACCGTTAAAGCGATTTTAGTTGAAAGTGGTCATCCTGTTGAATTTGATGAGCCTTTAATCATCATCGAATAAACCTTCTGCTTGCACGCATTAAAGCGGTGCAATCACGAACCAACAGCGGATAAAAATATTATGATCGATAAAATAGTCATCGCCAATCGCGGCGAAATTGCCCTTCGTATTTTAAGAGCCTGTAAAGAATTAGGCATTAAAACAGTCGCCGTTCACTCTGATGTGGATCGTGACTTAAAACACGTTTTATTAGCAGATGAAACAGTCTGTATTGGCCCTGCACCCTCAACTGAAAGCTACCTTAATGTACCGGCATTAATCAGTGCTGCTGAAATTACCGATGCATCAGCGATTCATCCTGGTTATGGCTTTTTATCAGAAAATGCTGACTTTGCCGAACGAGTTGAGCAAAGTGGCTTTATCTTTATTGGCCCTAAGTCTGAAACCATTCGCATGATGGGTGACAAAGTCTCTGCTATCAAAGCGATGAATGAAGCAGGTGTGCCCTGTGTACCGGGTTCTGATGGCGGCTTAGGTGATGATGATGAAACAAATATTCGTCTTGCCCGTGAAATTGGTTTCCCACTCATTATTAAAGCCTCCGGTGGTGGTGGTGGTCGCGGTATGCGTGAAGTGCATAGTGAAGCCCACTTATTAAATGCTATCTCATTAACAAAAAGTGAAGCTAAATCACTATTTGGTAATGGCATGGTCTATATGGAAAAATTCCTTACCAACCCTCGTCATATCGAATTTCAAGTATTAGCTGACCAACATGGACATGCTGTTCATATTGGTGAGCGTGATTGTTCAATGCAGCGTCGCCATCAAAAAGTAGTAGAAGAAGCACCTGCACCAGGTATCACTCATGAATTACGTGCCAAAATGGGTAAAATCTGTGCTGATGCCTGTATTCGTATCGACTATCATGGTGCAGGTACTTTTGAATTCTTATATCAAGATGGTGAGTTCTATTTCATTGAAATGAATACACGTATTCAAGTTGAACATACAATCTCAGAACAAATTTCAGGCATTGATTTAGTTGCTGAACAGATCAAAATTGCAGCTGGTGAACCGCTGTCATTTACACAAGAAGATATTGTTCTTAATGGTCATTCCATTGAATGTCGTATCAATGCTGAAGATTCTAGAACATTTATGCCTAGCCCAGGAAAAGTTACGCATTACCATGCGCCAGGCGGTGTTGGTATTCGTATGGACTCACATATTTACAGTGGTTATAGCGTACCGCCAAACTATGATTCAATGATTGGTAAATTAATTGCCCACGGCCCAACTCGTGAATCTGCCATTGCTCGTATGTTAACCGCATTGAGTGAAATTGGCATTGAAGGTATTAAAACCAATGTCGCTCTACAACAATACATTATGAAGGATGCTAACTTCCAAGAGGGTGGCACAAACATTCATTATCTTGAAAAGAAACTAGGTCTTTAAGTTGGCCTGGATTCAATTCATCTTTGATAGCACACCCGATAAAGCTGATGCCTTATCGGATTTGCTATCAGAATGTGGCTCTAGTGCTGTCACATTTCAAGACAATGAAGATCAACCAATCTACGAACCAGAAATTGGTACCACACCACTTTGGGCGGCAACTAATGTAATTGCTTTGTTTGATGCTGAAACAGATACTGATTTAATTATTCGACTGTTAACAGGCATGCTTGCTCCTGAAGCGGTGCCAAAGTATCGAATTGAAGCAGTCGAAGATAAAGACTGGGTTAGAGAATGGATGGATAATTTCCACCCAATGTCTTTTGGTGACAAGTTATGGATTTGCCCAAGCTGGCACACACCACCACAGAAAGATGCCGTCAATATCATGCTTGATCCCGGCTTAGCTTTTGGTACCGGCACACACCCAACAACGGCTTTATGCCTAAATTGGCTTGACCAAGCAGACGTGAAAGACAAAGTGGTGATTGACTATGGTTGTGGTAGCGGCATTTTAGCTATTGCAGCAGCCTTATTAGGTGCCAAGAAAGTTATTGGTGTTGATACTGACCCGCAAGCTTTGGAAGCAACACAAGCTAATGCAGAGCGAAATGGCGTCACTATCGATACCTATCTACCTGATGATTGCCCAGATGAAACTTGTGATTTATTACTCGCTAATATTCTTGCTGGTCCATTGCAGTCACTTTCTCAACGTTTGGCCAATTTAACCAAGCCCGGCTCTCCCATTGTGCTCTCTGGTATTTTAGACTCTCAAGCTGAAGATGTCAGCCAAAGCTATCAAACTTGGTTTGATATGGAGGCACCAGTATTCAAGGATGAATGGACACGACTTGTTGGTCAAAAACATTCATGAAAATAGGTCAATACACCTTACCCAATAATCTGTTCCTAGCACCAATGGCTGGTGTAACAGATCGTCCTTTCCGACAATTATGTCGCCGTTTGGGTGCAGGTATGGTTGTGTCTGAAATGATCACTGCCAATAAATCATTATGGGCAAGTAAAAAATCATTATTACGTGCTAACCATGATGGCGAGCCAGAACCACGATCAATACAAATAGCAGGCACCGATCCAGCCATGATGGCTGAAGCCGCTCAGCATAATGTTAATCAAGGTGCCCATATTATTGATATCAATATGGGCTGCCCTGCTAAGAAAGTATGTAATGTAATGGCTGGTTCCGCCTTATTACAAAATGAAAATTTAGTTGCTGAAATATTAGAATCAGTAGTGAATGCCGTTGATGTACCTGTCACACTAAAAATTCGCACCGGTTGGGATACTGACAATCGCAATGGTGTTGCTATTGCCCAAATTGCTGAACAATCAGGCATTCAAGCATTAGCTGTTCATGGCCGTACACGTGCTGATGCTTATCGTGGTGAGGCCGAATACGATACGATTGCTGAGATTAAATCTGCCATCAATATTCCGGTGATTGCTAATGGTGATATTTCAAGCCCAGAAAAAGCCAAACAAGTCTTAGATTACACTCAAGCAGATGCCGTTATGATTGGCCGTGCTGCACAAGGTAATCCATGGATTTTTAAACAGATTCATCACTACCTAACTCATGGTGAATATTTAGCCTCGCCAGAAGTAGCTGAAGTACGCCAAACATTAATCGAACATTTGCATACTCTTTATGATTTCTATGGTGATTACACTGGTGTACGTATGGCTCGCAAACATATTGCTTGGTATAGCAAAGGCCTGCGTAATGGCAACCCATTTCGCCAGCATATGAATACCCTTGAATTGCCACAGCAACAATTAGATTTCACAAAACAATTCTTTGCTCAGTTAGAACAGGATATGATTGCAGCATGAATGATAAATTAGAAAATTCAAATACGACTTGCTTCAATCTTGCTGTTGCCAAAGAAACTTCACACGCTCCTTTAAGCGAATGTGTAGAAGTAGCGTTAAAAGATTATTTTGAACAATTAGATGGCCATACAACAGCCAATCTTTATGACATGTTATTAGCCGAAGTTGAAGCACCATTGCTTAAGGCAACGCTTGAACATACTAACGGCAATCAAAGCCGCGCTGCTGAGATCTTAGGACTCAATCGCGGTACGCTAAGAAAAAAATTAAAAACTTACGGCTTGTAGAGCCAAACCAATATCTTAAATTTTAGAGAATGAAAATGAATAAAGTCCAACGTGCACTATTAAGTGTGTCAGATAAAACCGGTGTTTTAGAGCTTGCCCAAGAGCTTACACGCTTAGGTGTTGAATTATTATCAACAGGTGGCACGGCAAAATTATTACAAGAAGCAGGCTTAGCTGTAAAAGAAGTCTCTCAACATACTGGTTTCCCCGAAATGATGGATGGCCGTATTAAAACACTACATCCAAAAATTCACGGTGGTCTTTTAGGTCGTCGTGGTACTGATGAAGCGATTATGGCTGAACATGATATTGCCCCTATCGACTTAGTTGTAGTGAATTTATATCCATTCGAAGCAACTATTGCTCGTGATGATTGCACATTGCCAATGGCCATTGAAAACATTGATATTGGTGGCCCAACAATGTTGCGTGCAGCGGCTAAAAATCATGCCTCAGTAACTGTATTAATTGATCCTGCTGATTATGGCCGTGTACTTGAACAACTTGAAAAAACGGGTGCCGTTGATGATGCAACCCGCTTTGATTTAGCAGTAAAAACATTTGAACATACAGCTCATTATGATGGTGCGATTGCTAATCACTTAGGCAAAATTACAGATGCTTATACTGACAATGCTGGTGAAGATAACTTCCCTCGTACATTCAATACGCAATTCAATAAAGCTCAAGATATGCGTTATGGTGAAAACCCACATCAAAAAGCAGCGTTTTATACTGAAGCACAAGCTGAAGCCGGCACAATCAGCGCTGCAGTCCAAATTCAGGGTAAAGAGCTGTCATATAACAATATTGCCGATACTGACGCGGCACTTGAATGTGTTAAAGCATTCCCAGAGTCTCCTGCTTGTGTAATTGTTAAACATGCTAACCCTTGTGGTGTTGCAATAGCTGATGACTTATTAACAGCATATGATTTAGCCTATCACACCGACACTACATCAGCATTTGGTGGCATCATCGCCTTTAACCGTGAGTTAGATGCTAAAACAGCTCAAGCAATTGTTGATCGTCAATTTGTTGAAGTGATTATTGCTCCTTCAATCAGTGACGAAGCAAAACAAGTGGTGAGTGCTAAAAAGAATGTACGTCTACTTTGTTGTGGCGAATTCCCCGCACAACAAGCTGAAGGTTTAGATTACAAACGTGTAACAGGTGGTTTATTAGTTCAAGATCGCGATACCGCTTTAGTCACTCAAGACGAATTAAAAGTGGTTACTAAAAAAGCACCAACAGATGATCAAATGCAAGATATGTTATTTGCATGGCGTGTAGCAAAATTTGTTAAATCAAATGCCATTGTCTACGTTAAAAACCAACAAACTGTCGGTATTGGTGCCGGTCAAATGAGCCGTGTAATCAGTAGCCGAATTGCTGGAATCAAAGCAGATGATGCCGGCTTACCCGTTCCTGGTGCAGTGATGGCTTCAGATGCCTTTTTCCCATTCCGTGATGGTTTAGATCTCGCTGCTGAGGCAGGCATTAGCGCTGTCATTCAACCTGGCGGTTCAATGCGTGATGATGAAGTTATTGCTGCAGCTGATGAGCATGGCATTGCCATGGTCTTCACTGGCATGCGTCATTTCCGTCACTAAACTAGAGAAACAGGAAAAATAGTGGAGGCAATCGAAGCCCTAACTCATTTCCAATTAATCAATCGCACACGGATAGAGCGATTGAAAGAATTAGCACCTAAAAGCCAGCAAGACTTTTTTGACTTGCTGGCCTTTCTATTTCACCTTAATTCTGAAGGTTTACCTGGCTATATTAGTGATGATACACCTACCGGTATTGTTGATTATCAACCAAGCAATACTACCATTGATGCAGCCAAATCAATCGCCCCACATTTTAATTTCAAACGCCGACCATTCAGACATTACCCTATTCAAGGTGTCTACCTCATTAATGATCACGGTATTGTTAATACGCCTGAAACGGCAGAATATGAGCTCTGGCTTGTTCACGATGTAGGAGAGAGCCCACATAAACTCTTGCAACAAAAACTTGCTGAGATTAAATCTTGGGCTAAAAGCTTAAAAATCACCCTCCATACTCGTCTATTATCCAAAGAATCATTAAGTCAAAATACACTTTCTGCAGACGATTTAAATCGCCTTTATCTCAACGGACTCGTCTTAGCCGGTAGTTCACCATTATGGTGGGCCATTAGCCCAGAACAAGAAGAGTCCGACTATCTTCAAGCCGCTCAAACTATTACTCAACAACGAGTACTAGGCCATACGAGTATTATTGACTTCGGTCCACTTTCTGCTCCTGATACTCAACTATTACTCGATCAAAGTGCTTCTTTATTACTAACAAGTTTAGATCACGGTTTAGATTGTGTTTTTAACCTTGCTTATTATCAACACCTGCTTGATGACTTTTCAGAAACCTCATGGTTATGTCAACATGCCAAACAAGGTGTTTTCCACGGTCAGAAAGATCCACTAGCTCTTGATAGCAATGTTTTAAAATTACATGCGGTGATGAGCTCGAAATCTATCAGCTATGAAGATAAACTCCTCGCTCAGCAATCACTGTACATACACTTTAACGAACGTCTCTCACAGCATGTTTCTCTGGCAGCTCACCCTTGGCGGAGACACTTTATTAAACAGCTTGTTTCGTATTGGAAATGGCCCCAACACCTAAGTGAAACGCTTGATAAACGCCAAAACTCAAACTATAGACAATGTTTATCTGAGTACGAACAAGTCAGTAAGCTCTATATCAATATTCAAGAAAGTCTTAATCTCTTTGCCAAGAAGCAATCACTTAATATTGAACAGGAAAATCGGCAGTTTAAACAGAAGTACCGATTATTCCATGACTTTGCACCCAATACTATCGCCTATTTACCGAGCTCATTATTACCCAATAATGCTGATGAAGATATCTATTTACATCGCTTCGATAATGATAGTGGCTGGATGATCAGTGATATCTCGCTCGACTCAGATAAACAACAGCCATTATTTAAAGCACTATCTTTATTGCACGTCCTTACTTGGGCTGTACGCAACCATCTACTCACGAAAGCCAATCGAATCAAAGTGGCTGACCATACTGAACAAGTAGCTGTCAGTCTTGTGCTCAAACTTGTGCAACAATTATTACGCTCACCTTTATCAGGGCCTCCTCCAGTAATAACTAAGTCATCACTAGATAAACCAGCCAAATTGAAACAAGTGATGTTATTCATCAATCTTGAAAATGAAGGTCATCAAGACACATTAAGTCAGCAAGGCTTAATTGTATCGAGTTTACAAAATGATCCATTGAATTATGCTCTCAAGAAACGAAATCTTGTTTTTACTATTGAAGGGCTTATCTATTCTAGCTGGGGACAGTGGCATTACTTTTTTCATTCAGGCACTACAGCAACGCTTGAGATGATTAACACCATACTCTTGTGGCAGCCTAGTCAGTCCTCACCAAAATTAACAAGGTGTTGGTGTCCTTCAGAGGCCCATGGAAAGTCTATTGAGCTACGTTTAACAAAGCTTTATAACGATGTGATTACTCACTACCAAAAAAGTTCAGGTAATGGTAATTACCTTATTTCTATTGCTGAAAAAAACTATTCCATCCAGTGGCAGCCTGGTAGTTGTGACTATACTTTTGTATCAAAAGCTAACAATATACTGCAAATATTATCGTCGCCTAAACCCCATTTTTCAAAAACAAAAGTCGATGATTATCTTGATCCAAAGGGATTATATGCACAACTATTGCGTTTGCAATCACCCGACCAAATTACACTATTCCTTTCTTCCCAAAAGAATGGATCCATCATCTTCCTGCTAGATGAAAAAGGAACGCTTTTTAATCAAGAGTTTTCAGAATTAACAGAATCGACATTAAACAATCACTTCTATCAATTCTTAAGCTCCGTCAAACAAAAAAATAATATTAGCCACCTTCGCTTTTACCGTCTAGCAAAAACAACGACTAAAAGCTGGAAGGTGAATGCAATGCCTTTAACAAACACCAGTCAGCAACAGTATCTTCCCGTTACTATTGAAATGTCATCTGCAGAAAATAATGCGCAATGCACCATTAACTGTGGCCCTCATAAATTTAGAGGTAAAGCAGATGATCATGATTTATTCCAGCAGGTTAATAAGCTTATATTAAGCCTACGAAAATCAAATGAACCTTATCCTTTATATATCACGGAGCTATCTTTTCCTCAGGGTGAGACCTATTCCACAGATCACTACATTATCCAGAAGCAACGACTAGAAAGTTTATTAAACTATCGTTAAGCTTAACGTAAGAGAGTAATAATTCTTTTTCTTTAGTGGCCACTCTTTTATTATATTCAATTCACACCTCATTCAAGAGAAGTCAGATGATCAAAGTAGGTATTGTAGGCGGCACAGGATACACAGGCGTAGAACTTTTACGACTATTAGCAAAACACCCTGAAGTATCATTACAAGTCATCACATCACGTAGTGAAGCGGGGTTGGCTGTTAGTGATTTATTTCCCAATCTACGTGGTCATGTCGACCTCATATTTAGCGAGCCTAATGTCGAGCTGTTAGCTGCCTGTGATGTTGTATTTTTCGCTACTCCTCACACCGTAGCAATGGCACTTGTGCCTGAGCTTATTGCCCGTGGCACACGTATTATTGATCTCTCGGCTGATTTTCGCCTTAAAGATGCTCAATTATGGGAGCAGTGGTACAACACACCCCACACGGCACCAGAGCTTCTAGAACAAGCAGTTTACGGTCTTCCTGAAGTGAATCGTGAAGCAATAAAGTCTGCTCAACTTGTTGCCGCACCTGGCTGTTATCCAACTGCTACACAATTAGGTTTTCTACCTCTATTAGAAAATGATGTCATTGATCCTCAACATCTTATTGCTGATGCAAAATCGGGTGTGAGTGGTGCAGGCCGAAAAGCATCTGTAGCAGCATTATTGGCAGAATCTTCTGAAAGCATGAAGGCCTATGCCGTTGCAGGTCATCGCCATTTACCTGAGATTAAACAAGGCTTAGACCTCGCTAGTTCTCAAGCAGTTAACTTAACCTTTGTTCCTCATCTCACCCCGATGATTCGTGGTATTCACGCTACCCTTTACGGTCATTTAAACAAAGAGATTGATCTACAAGCATTGTTTGAACAACGTTATACCAATGAACCTTTTGTCGATATCATGCCTGCTGGAGCCCACCCTGAAACACGTAGTGTTCGCGGTGCAAACACCTGTCGAATTGCAGTTCATCAACCACAAGATAGTGACACTGTTGTTGTTTTATCTGTTATTGATAATTTAGTTAAAGGTGCTTCAGGACAAGCTATTCAAAATATGAATATTATGTTTGGTTTTGAAGAAACATTAGCACTAGATATCATTGCGACAATGCCATAAACCCACCATGTCATCATTAGCTAAACATGTTATTCATCAACCGAAGCCACTCCGTACAGTGTTCCTAGTCGTCTTTGTGGCGATTCTTACCGCTACAGCGCAATGGTTATTTCAACAAGAACAGACAAATAAACAGCAAAAGTACTCCCAAGAATTAAACGAAGAGATAGACCGCCTTCAAAAACATAATGAGCAATATACAGTCACATCAGAGCAGCATTATGCTCAACTATCTCTTGAACAAGCGACAACTGGGCAGCTCAGAAAAGAACTAACACAATTGCAAGAGCAAGTACTCACTTTAAATAAAGACCTTTTATTTTATCAGTCTATCACCAAAAGTAGTACGTCTAGTAAATTACAAATTCGTGAACTTCATCTACGCCCAGATGATGTTCGACCTGATATCATTCGCTATCGCCTCGTTATTTCACAAGGTAAGAAAATCAACAAGCCAATGACAGGCACAATCAATATGATCGTGAATAGTGATAATAATAGTGCGATAGAGCAACAGACTTTAAAACCACAAAAATTAAACCTTCGTCATGTACAAGTCATTGAAGGGAAAATAAAGTTAGCAGATGATCGCAAACCATTAACGGTAACTGTCGAGCTCATTCAAAACAAAAAAGTCACACTGTCACGTACTTTTAATTGGCTGCTATCTACTAATAATTAACACTAAGGTGTCACATGTTTAATAAAGATAAACGTAAAAATAAATCAACTCGACTCGACACCCTAATCGGTCAAAATACCCATATCAAAGGTGATATTAGTTTCAGTGGCGGCTTACGAATTGATGGTAGTGTCACAGGCAATATTCAAGCAACAGGGGATACAGAGTCGGCTCTAACCTTAAGTGAACAGGGTAGCTTAGAAGGTGAAATTAAAGTTCCTAACATTATTATTAATGGCGAGATAATAGGTAATGTTTATGCCTCTAATCATGTTGAATTAGCAGAAAAAGCCAAGATCAAAGGTAATGTTTATTATCACTTGCTTGAAATGGCAATGGGTTCAAAAGTAAATGGTCAGCTTATACATGTGAGTAAAGATGATGAGGCCGTTCTTGACTTAGAACACGAAGTTGTTGATGCTGATGAAGATAGCTTAAGGTTACCGCCTGAATAAAGGTCACACTACAGTGACAACAAAAAACTTTAATGACCTGCTAATAAAATAGTCATTACTTTTTTATTAGCCATTTCAAGAGCCTCAAGCTCACCTTGGACATCACCATGCTGACTAGCATGATATTTAGTATTTAATACATCTGCTAAGTGGTGCATTGTTTCGATTTCATGTGCCAAGCTATTTAACCAGCTCTCATCAAAAAGGTGTTCTTGTCTTGCTCGTTCAACCCAAAAACCATGATGAGACTTTTTATAGTCCATCAAGACATGCTTCTCATTACCCTCTTTCAGATTCAGGGTCACTTGCTTAACATTGTTGAACCAGTATTCCAGCATCACTTTAAGTAATTTTACTTTTGTCTCTTTAACGGTTCGTTTTGTATTACCACATACTATCCACTCTTCGTTAGGGGCATAGTCATCCAACCATGTCGAAATTTCTCCTGCAGGCATCGGCCTAGCAATAACATATCCCTGTGCGTTTTGGCAGCCCATCAGAAGCAACATCAAACCATGCTCTATCGTTTCAACACCTTCAGCAATAACAGCTCGATTAAACGAATCTGCCAAACCAATCACACCATCAATAATGGCATAGTCACTAGGATCATCCAGCATATCCCTAACAAAACTTTGATCTATCTTAATTGTGTTTGCAGGCAAACTTCTTAAGTGCGTTAGTGATGAATACCCCGTGCCAAAATCATCTAGAGCAATATTAACGCCTAGTACTTGTTTACATGTCCTGATGATTGAACTAACAGCTTGTAAGTCTCCTAATGCACTACTTTCCAATATTTCTAACTGCAAATAGTGCGATGCAACCTTTGGATATTTCTCTAATATACTATCCAGTTGAGAGAAGAATGTAGCAGACTGAAGATGATGAGATGAAATATTCACACTCACTTCAAGGAAAATATTTTCTTGCTGCCATTTATGAAGCTGTTTAACCGCCTCGGCAACAACCCAGTGGCCCATCTCAACTTCCAAATCAGTATTTTCAATGATAGGTAGAAATTCCATTGGAGGAATCAGGCCTTTTTCTGGGTGAAGCCAACGTATTAAAGCTTCAACACCAAATACCTCACCGGATTTCATATTTACTTTTGGCTGATAATATAAACAAAACTCATTATTCGTCAGCGCTACTTGTATTTCTTGCAAACGAATATGTGATTTTATAATTTCCTGATCCTGTTCAGCATTAAATAGGTGATAGCGGTTTTTACCTGCCAGTTTCGATTGATACATTGATTGATCAGCATGTCGCACCAAGGTATCAATATCACTATCGTCAAAGGGATAAAGTGTCACGCCACTTGAAGCGCCAATATTTATCGTACGGTCATCAATTAAATAAGGCTGGGAAAGAGAATAATGGATGCGAGTCAGCATCTGTTCACATTGTGAATAAGAATCAATATCTCCTAATAAAAGGGTGAACTCATCCCCTCCTTGACGCGAAACAGTATCTTCTTCTCTAATCGTGGCCTGAATGCGTTGAGCCACTTCAATGAGCAATCGGTCACCTACCTCATGACCATAATTATCATTCACAGGTTTAAAGTTATCTAGATCTAAAAAGCATACGGCAAGCAATGAGTTACTTCGTTTACTATGAGCAATAGCCTGAGAAAAACGGTCCACAAATAAGGTTCTATTTGGCAACTTCGTCAACACATCGTAATGTGCCATCAACTGTAATTTTTCTTGTTGCCGTTTATTTTGAGTAATATCAGAAAACAAACCGACATAATATTTGATTTCATTTTGTTTATCTTTCAAAACCGAAACTGTTAATAACTCAGCATAGAGCTCACCATTTTTCTTCCTATTCCACACCTCGCCATTCCAGTGGCCATCATTGTCTAAATCATCCCACATCTGTTGATAAAACTCAGGGCCTTGCTTGCCTGAACTCAGCATGGCGGGGTTTGCACCAATCACCTCATCTCGACTGTAACCCGTAATGTCACAAAATTTTGGATTAACATCAATAATCATATTTTTGATATCAGTAATGATGATGCCTTCATGTGCTTCAGAGAAAACTCGGCCATAAAGCTGCAACTCATCTTTTACTTTATGTAAAGCATTTCTCTCTTTGGTCAATCGATAATGGCGAGCAAAAATTAATATGATTATAAAAATAAGGACGGCGGCTATTTTGGCCACAGTATCAACAGCAATACCCGTTTCAACTTGTAAGCCCATCCACTGCCGTTCGATTTCAGTCCGTTTCTGGGCATCAATACTATTTAAAGCCTTATTTATAATTGAAAACAGCTCAGGATGAGCTTTAATAACGCCCACTCGATAAGCACTGTTATCAGCTGTTTGACCTGCAAATTGCAAATTTAGTAAGTTTGCTTTCTTAATAGCATAATCAGCAAAAGCAGCATCGCCGAGATAGGCATCAGCCTGGCCTGTCGAGACACTCTCCAATGCTTCATTGGTTGAATCAACAAGCAATAAGTTGATTTTCGGATAATTATCAGCAAGTTTCTCGTGAGTAAAATATCCCCGTTCAACAGCAACTGTTTTCCCTGAAAGCTTATCTAGAGAACCAATATAACCATTTCGATTAGCGCTCACTATCACGATGGGATTACTTACATAATCAGCCGTAAAATTAAGGAATTCATCTCGCAATGGCGTTCTATTTACACACGATAAAACATCAAGTTCTCCTCGCTCTGCCATGGCTTGAATTTCATGCCATGGTTTGTCATAAGTCACCTCAAAACGAACGCCTAACCTGCTCTCCAACAACTGCATATATGCCGCAGCCAAACCAGTATAATTGCCCTGCTGATCAACCCATTCATAGGGTGCAAAATCACGATCGACACCGAGACGAATCACAGGATGATTGTTTAACCACTCTTGCTCGGCATCCGTTAACATCAGTGGAGTAGAGCCGCCCAAGATGAAGCGATCTAACAGTTGATCGTCTAATGGTCTGGCTAAACCTAATTTGGCATATGTATCTGCCACACGACGTAATCGCCTTTTTTCAATACTACCAAGAGCAATAACATCCGCCAAAATAAGCTTGCGAGTCTGCTCCGCCTCATAACGTAGTGCATCAATTGAAGAATCACTGTTATATTTCTGCTTAAGTAGTTGAATGATTTCTTCAGAATTGTCTAAAGCGTATTGCCAGCCTTTTAAAGAAGCTCGACGAAAACGTGCTGCCCGTCCAGGGTTGTTGTTTATTTCTATTTCACTGGTATATAAAATATCCCCATAAAAATCAATGCCATAATTCTGTGGGTTAATAATGTTGACGTTTACACCCTGCTCTTTTAGAGCAAAGGGTTGATCGGTGATATAAGCCGACATCACATCAATTTCACCATCTATAAACTGCTGACTACTATAAGCAGGTGCAACCGAGAGATATGAATCTTTGTTTATATTGGCATCACTCAACATGGCACTAAGAGACGCATCATCTCCCGTAACACCATCAAACATCACTCGCTTACCTGCCATTTCATAAGGACTAATAATGCCGGAAGATTGTCTAGCTATAAAAATTAAAGCATCGTGCTGGAATATCGCTGCTAAAGCTTTGAGTGGACTGCCATTAGCATAATGAGCAAGAACGCCTGAGCCGCCTACGGCATATTCAATATCCCCAGAAGCAACTTGATTAATAATGTCACGGTTTGAAGTTAATGGTCGGATAGTGACATCTAGGCCTTCTGCCTCGTAAAAACCTTGCTCTAACGCGGCATAATAGCCTGCAAACTGAAATTGAGGCTTCCACTTAAGCTGTAAAGTGACCGACTCTAACGGTTTACTTCTATCTTTTTCTTGATCATCAGCAAGTAATGATGCGCTAAAGCACATCATCAAAATGGAAAATAGAAAATAGCGACTAAGGCTAGACATCATGCTGCCAGCAAACCTTTCGAAACAACAGTGTTAAATACATCCAAGTCCATATTTAGAGAAACAGTAGAAGCTATATAATATAAGAATACTGACCATAAATGTAAAATTAGGTCATTTTGGAAACTGTAAATAGTTACGAATAATGATTTACTTACATGGTCTCTATTTTAGCGAGCATTTGATCAAAAGTTGAAATAAAGTTATCTAATCCCTCACGCGCAGCCTCAACATCACCATTTTGATACTTATGCTTTAATTCCTGTGCGAAGGCATGAACATCACCATGGGCTCGATAAAGATCGTTCAAGTCATCTTCTACAAATAACTGCTCTTTCAGTATTCGTTTGAACCAATAACTACAATGGTCATGCTTTTCATGCATAATTGGCCACTGTTGGGGAGCTTCTTCTTGTGCTTGTATATTAGTGACAACCCTATTTTTCCATTGCTTTGTCACAAGATGGAATAACATCACCTCATTCTCTTTCTTTGTACGGTGTGTATGACTGAAATCTAACCAAGTTTGATTCGGAATGTAACTCGATAGCCATATAGGGAAGTCATCGGCTGGCATTGGTTTCGCAATGCCATAGCCTTGTGCAAAGTCACAACCCATAAGTATCAGCATTAAACCATGATCTGTTGATTCAACACCTTCAGCAATGACTTCACGGTTAAAAGAGCCTGCAAGAGCAATCACACCATCAACGATCACATAATCATTTGGATCATCCAGAAGATCCCGAACAAATGACTGATCTATCTTTATCGTATTAGCAGACAGACTTCTTAAATGAGTAAGTGATGAATAACCCGTGCCAAAATCATCCAGTGCAACATTGACCCCTAATGTGTTCTGACAAAGCGTGATAATCGTACTAATCATATTTAAATCACCCAAAGCACTGCTCTCAAGTATTTCTAATTGCAAACACTTAGAGTCTATTGCTGGATGATTGAATAATGCCTTCTCAAGTCCAGAGACAAACCCATCTGACAGTAAATGCTGGGAAGAAATATTCACACTCACTTCAGGTCTAATTCCTAACTCGTGCCATTGCCCTAGCTGTTTAAGCGCTTGATTAATAACCCAATCACCAACTCTACACTCTAACTCCGTACCTTCTAAAATAGGCAAGAACTCTAAGGGAGGTATCAGCCCTTTTTTAGGATGGATCCAGCGGATCAAGGCTTCAACACCATACACCGTACCTGTTACCATATTTACCTTAGGTTGATAATACAATTGGAATTCATTTTCGACTAAGGCTTGTTCAATTTCTTCTAAACGATGATGCTTATAAACCGCTTCTTGATCTTGTTCAGTATTAAACAAATGGTATCGATTCCGACCCGCTTGCTTCGCTTGATACATAGCTTGATCAGCGTGTCGAAGTAAAGTATCAATATCACCTTCATCTGATGGATATAAAGTTACCCCACTAGAAACCGTTACCTTGTGCGGTATATTATCAATCATAAAAGGTTGGGAAAGAGCATGATGTATTCGTTCTAATGTTTGTACACATTGGCTATAAGATTCTAGGTCACCTAATAGTAAAGCAAACTCATCACCACCTTGACGTGAGACCGTGTCTTCCTCTCTAATAGACATCAAAATACGCTCAGCGACTTCGACTAAGAGCTTATCGCCAATTTCATGACCATAATTATCGTTAACAGGTTTGAAGTCATCCAAATCAAGAAAGCAAGTAGCAAGTTGTGTATTGGTTCGATTGCTGTGAGCAATGGCCTGTTGAAACCGATCAACAAATAAAGCGCGGTTAGGCAAGCCTGTCAGCACATCATAATGAGCAATAAGATGAAGTTGCTCTTGTTGCTTCTTACTGTTCGTTATATCTGTGAATACGCCAATATAATTAATTACCTGTTGATCATCATCTAACAGCACAGAGATATTAAGCAATTCAGCATATATTTCACCATTCTTTTTACGATTCCAGACTTCACCTTTCCAGTTACCATTCTCATTAATTTCATGCCACATATCAGCATAAAACTCATCACTTTGCTTGCCTGAGCTCAGCATTTTGGGGCTTTTACCGATGACATCTTCACGGTCATAGCCTGTTATCTGGCAAAAAGCAGGGTTAACTTCATCAATCATACCGTTACTATCGGTAATGAGAATACCTTCATGAGTACAGCTAAAGACACGTGTTGATAAGGATTCCTGCTCATCTGCTTTTCTTTTTTCAATTGCAATAGCTGACAATTGAGCAGCAAGATTAATTAGATCGAGGTCTTGTTGTGTGGGTTGGCTTATTTCATGGTGATAGATTGCAAAGGTACCAAGAACAGCATTGCCAGAACCTATAATTGGCACAGACCAACAAGCCGCTAAATTAGCCTTTTCAGCCAATGCTTTAAATGGGGCCCAGTTAGGGTGTGTCTGAATATCTTCGACAATAACACATTGCTTAGTATAGGCCGCAGCGCCACAACTACCTATATGCTCCCCTATTTCAATGCCATCAACTGCCTCATTATAAAAATCAGGTAAATTAGGTGCCGCTCCTTCTCTTAAATGTTTCTTATCCTTATCCAATAACAACACGCTAGCCATCGCTTCTGGATTTGCCCCTTCAATAACATGAACAATGGATTCTAATATTGTGATTAATGGCTCAGCCTTAACCAATAGCTCTAGTACTTGGCGACGAATATTTCCTTGAAATTCATGCTCTTTTCGAGCGGTAATATCATGAGCAATACCTAAAATGCCAAGCAAGTTACCTTTAGAGTCAAAGATTGGGCTTTTAGTGGTTTCAACGGTTTCTGTATGGCCGTCATCAGCAAAAGTAATCTCTTCTTCATTAACACATGCTTTACCCGCGGCCATAGAAACATTATCTTTTTCACGGAAAAATTCTGCGAGTTCCGCATCAACAAAATCAAAATCTGTTTTACCAATAATCTCACTTTCTTTTGCACCAAAAAAACGCTGAAAACGCTCATTACATACTTGATAAACACCCTTTCTATCTTTCAGCCAAACCAGATCGGGAATGGAATGTAATAAGGTTGAGATAAATAATTCATTGGACTTTAAAGACTCATGTAAGGTGTACTCTTCTGTCACATCACTAAAGACAAGTACAACACCCGTTATAGCCCCATCAACAGAACGAATTGGAGAGCCTGAGTCTGCAATCTGATATTCATCACCATTCTTTGCGATAAGCATCGTGTGATTAGCTAAACCAACAATTTTTCCCGTTTTAAGCACCTTCTCTACCGGGTTCTCAGCAGGTTTTAAGGTGTGGGCATGAACAATATTGAATACCTCCGTTAATGGCACTCCCTCGGCCTCCGCCGATAACCAGCCAGTAAGGTCTTCAGCAACAGGATTTAGGTAAGTGACATCTCCGCGAACATCCGTCACGATGACCGCATCACCAATAGCATTCAATGTAATGCTTAAGTTTTCTTCTCGATCATGCACTATCTGCATATTGCTAATTCGCTGAACTTCATGTCGATAAAGCACAAAGCCAATCAGCCACCCCAAGAAGACGATAATGACAATAAGAAGGCTTTGATGAAAACTAAATTTCTGTAAACCAACTGCCATTGCTTTTTGTAATGTAGTTTCAACTTCATCCGCAGAAGCAAGGAACCCTAAAAACACCTGATCAAAGCGCTGGTCAATATTAGACCCAACACCTGCATTTTCTTTTGATTCCCACCGTTCATGTGCAATGTCACGAATTTTTTTGATCTCAGAGAGCGTCTGTTCAATTTTAATACGAAGTTTAGGGTCTTTTAATGGAAGAAAGTGGCCTTCTCCATTATCGCCACCATCAAGCATCGCATGTGCATACCACTCCGCTTGATCTATATGCCCCCAAACTTTATCAATCTCAATAGATCGGTCATCAGTCAGCACTTCTTCAAGCCATAAATGGGCAGTGGTTACCTCTAACTTGATTTCCATTGACGCATCTATCAATGGAGCATAGCGCTCAGCGATGTTGCGACCCGCGAGGAAAGAATAAAACATAGAAAGCGCGATACTAATTGTAAGTATGCTAACGAGTAATATTGTTTTACGATTATCCATATTCATTGACATGCTTCCAAGATCCATCAGAGCTTAAAATAACAAGTAAAAATTGCATCTTAGCATTTTTTAATACTTTTGTAGTAGGCAAGGTATCTTTGTTGAATAAGACTTCAATTCACAGTAATTCTTGACTAAATTACTCAGTCTTGGATAATAGCAAGATCAATTATAAAAGTTTTGGAGTTCACTATGAGTGAAATGCCTAGTCCCGTTAATTTTACCGATGCAGCTGCCAACAAAGTCAGTGCTCTAATCGAAGAAGAAGGCAACGATCAACTTAAACTACGTGTATTTATTACCGGTGGGGGTTGTTCTGGTTTTCAATATGGTTTTACCTTTGAAGAAGAAATCTCGGAAGGTGACACACAAGTTGAGAAAGGTGGCGTTATGTTATTAATTGATCCAACAAGTTATCAATATCTTGTTGGTGCTGAAATTGATTACAGTGATGGTATTGAAGGTTCACAGTTTGTGATTCGCAATCCAAATGCTACAACAACTTGTGGTTGTGGTTCTTCATTTTCACCTTAATAGTTCGGCCATGAATCGTCTTCTTATAATTCAACTATGAGAAGACGATCAGCAAGAGCTAGACGGTAAGGTTTACTTTCCTATACAGAAGCTAGAAAAAATCTTATCAAGTAAATCTTCATTGGTAAATGTGCCGGTGATTTCACCTAAGGCATGCTGTGCTTGGCGAAGGTCTTCTGCCAACAACTCACCCGCTCCCATTCCTGTTAGACAGTCGTAACCCGCTTGAATCGCTTCTCGGGCTCTTGCTAGGGCATCAAGATGACGACGGCGAGCAATAAAGACACCTTCATCTTCTGGGTGGTAACCAACAGAATCAAATAAGTGATTCTCTAACAAATCCATTCCCTCACCTGTTTTAGCTGAGAGCAATAAGACCGTATCACTAGCTTGCTGACTAAGACTTGCTTGTTTGTCTTGTTTATCAATCTTATTACGAATGATCGTCAGGGGAATATGTTGAGGCAAATCAGTTCGGATCTGCTCATCTTTTTCTGTCATGCCTTGGTTATCATCAATAACCAATAAAATATGATCTGCTTGGGCTATTTCATTTTGAGTACGACGAATGCCTTCTTGTTCAACAATGTCTGTCGACTCATGCAAACCTGCAGTATCAGAAATACGTAAGGGTAAACCGCCAAGGTGAATCTGTTCGCGTAAGATGTCACGTGTTGTACCCGCGACCTCGGTAACTATCGCGGCATCATGGCCTGCTAATTGATTATGCAGGCTTGATTTTCCCGCATTAGGTTGACCGGCTAAAACGACGCTCATACCTTCTCGCAATAAACGACCTTGCTGAGCACTCTGCGTAATACCATCAACTATCTTTAATAAATCTTGAACTTGTTTATCAACGGCGGCTTCAGCAAGAAAATCAATTTCTTCATCGGCAAAGTCTATTGAAGCTTCAACATACATTCTCAATTCGGTTAATTGAGTCAGTAAATCGTTCACCCGATCTGAAAAGACACCTTGAAGCGATCGCATTGCACTTCGTGCTGCTTGCTCCGTAGAACTATCAATCAAATCGGCAACAGCTTCGGCTTGAGCCAAATCCATTTTATTATTGAGAAAAGCACGTTCAGAGAACTCACCAGGGCGAGCCATTCTAGCACCAAGGCTAACGGCTCTTTGGCATAAGCGATCTAAAACTAAAGGGCTACCATGACCTTGTAGCTCGATAACGTCTTCACCGGTAAATGAAGCTGGATTAGGAAAGAATAAAACCACACCACTATCGATGATCTCACCATCATGATCACGAAAATTAGCAAACTTCGCAAAACGTGGTTCAGCTAACTTGCCACAGATCTGCTCTGCTATCGTTGCGCTTTGCTTGCCGGATAACCTAACAATGCCTACACCTCCGCGACCCGGCGCAGTGGCTATCGCAACAATTGTATCCATATTGCTACTTAAAGCGCGCCTAATTTACGCGTAATATGCCATTGCTGAGCAATCGACAAAATATTATTCACCACCCAGTACAACACTAAGCCTGACGGGAAGAAAGCAAAAAACACAGTAAAGATAATTGGGAATGCTTTCATCACCATCGCTTGAGCAGGATCTTGCGGTGCTGGATTTAGTTTTTGCTGGAAGAACATGCTTAAACCAAATAACACCGGCAAGATGAAGTAAGGATCCATTGCCGTTAAATCTTGTAACCAGAAAATAAACGGTGCTTGACGCAATTCAATCGCCTCAACCAATACCCAATAGAATGCTAGGAATACTGGCATTTGTACTAAGATTGGCAAACAACCACCTAAAGGATTGATTTTCTCAGTGCGGTATAACTCCATCATCCCTTTATTAAAGGCTTGCTTGTCATCACCATGACGCTCTTTCAAAACCGCTAATTTGGGTGTTAATTTACGCATAGATGCCATCGATGTATAACTTTTTGCTGACAAGCGATAAAATGCAGCCTTAATCAAAATAGTTAAAAAGACAATTGACCAACCCCAGTTATTTGTCAGCTTATGGATCCACTCCATAATGGTAAATAATGGTTGAGAAATAATGGTTAATTTACCGAAATCTACTGTTAAATCTAAGTTCTCAGCGATAGGCTCTAAACGTTGGTGCTGTTTAGGGCCAAGGTACATTTGGTAAGAGGTTTGCGCCACATCACCATTTGCAGCAGTTAAAGTGGGCAACTTCATACCGGCAGTATAATTTCGCTCATTGATTGATTTGCCGTAAAAACTGTTTTCTTGTTCATTATTTGGCACAAGTGCCGCTACAAAATAATGTTGAATCATTGCAGTCCAACCACCATTAGTGGTTCTGCCAAATGCTGCATCATCTAAATCATCAAAATCGATTTTTTCATATTCATTACCTTTAGTTGAGAATACTGCTCCCGTATAGGTATAAATAAAACCTGAATCTTCTTGTGGGCGATTACGATTAAATTGAGCATAAGGGTAAGCAGAGAAACGTTCACCACTATTATTTTCAATTTGATAATCAACATCAATAAGGTAACTATCACGATGAAAACGGTAAGTTTTAGTTACGTTTAAGCCTGTTTCAGATGTCCAGCTTAATGGTACAACAAGGGTATCTTGGCCTTCGGTTAATTCATAGCTACTATGTTCAGCACGGTATTGATCGTAATGTGTTGGTGCTAAAGCATCTGAACGTAAGCCAGATTGAACAACAAAATACTGTGATGCTGATTCTGCTAAGAACTGTACAGGAATATCTGGAGTTTCAGAGTCAACAGGATAGGCTAATAAAGCTAAAGAACGAATATCGCCGCCTTGGGTATCAATAACAACATCGATTAAATCCGTTTTAATATGCACTTTATTTGCACTAGAAACTTCTACCGCTTGATCAATGGCCGGCAAACTTTCTAAAGAATGTGTAACAGGCATATCCGGTAAATCTTGTTGGCCTCCTGTTACAGGCGCAATCGCTGGCAATGAATCGTCAACAGGTACAATTTCAGTAGCCTGTTGTGCTGCCTGTTGAGGGCGCACATAATCATTTTGCCAAGCTTCCCATAATAATAATGAGACGATCAGTAAACCGAAGATAAAAAAGGTTCTAAAGTTATCCATTGTGTGTCTTTTTCTTTAATTCAGGAACAGGATCTAAACCACCCTCATGCCAAGGGTGACAACGTGAAAGTCGACGCAAACCAAGCCAAGTACCTTTCATGGCACCAAAGCGATCGATTGCATCTATCATATAACGTGAACAAGTTGGTTGGAAGCGACAATGTGCGCCTAGTAATGGACTGATCAGTAACTGATAAGTTCGGACGAACAGAATCAGGATTTTTTTTGCCATTGCGCTGCCACGGTTATCCAATGTCGCTCCAATGCTTGCCATAATTCAGCTGAATCGCGCTTAATAACATCAGGCCGAGTCAACACGACAATATCTATATTTGGAAAGTCGGATTGATGCTGTCTGAAAGACTCGCGAATAATCCGCTTTAAACGATTGCGACGATTTGCAAGCTTAAGATGCTTCTTTGCTATCGCTAAACCCAAGCGAGGAGTGCCAGCTGAGTTCTCAATCGTTAATATCGTCAAACCTGAACCACTTGCGCGCTTGGCTTGACGAAATACCCGAGAAAAATCCCTCGGGTTATTCATTCTCATGGCCCGGCTAAATGCCGCCAAGTCATGTTCTCCTTAAAAATCTAAGAGAAATTATACTGTTAAGCTTGCACGACCTTTTGCGCGACGAGCGTTAATGATACGACGACCACCAACAGTTCTCATGCGTGCACGGAAACCGTGAGTACGTTTACGTTTGATATTACTAGGCTGAAAAGTTCTTTTCATTTCACCAACTCCACTATATTAATTCTGGTATGCCGTTTACGCCGAAAAGTATTCGACCTGACATTTAGCCGAGGAATTATAATATTTACTGCTGCGGTAAGTCAATAGAATGTCGAGATAATTTATTTATGGAAAATAAATGTTGTGGATAAGTTTAATCGTCTCGCTGCAAACAGTATACTATTCATATTAATCTAACACTCTTATTAACTTATAAAGGAATTACTGTGTCTTCACCCTTGTGGGAAAAATGCTTGTCCCACCTTGAAGGTGAATTGTCGGCACAGCAACTCAACACCTGGCTCCGTCCATTACAAGCCATTGAAACTAACGATAGTTTGCAGTTATTGGCTCCAAACCCTTATGTTCAAGCATGGGTTCAAGAGCAACTTGAAGCAAAAATAAATCAACTTCTAGGTGCATTAAGCCAAGGTCGAATCGCTTCTGCCAGCATTGAGGTGGGTACTAATAAACCTAGCGCTACAACACAAGCTCCGTCACCACAACAAGCTAAAAACACGGCACCTCGCTCTGAACCAGCCATAAGTAGCCCAATAAACCCCGCTTTCACCTTTGAGTCTTATGTCGAGGGTAAGTCGAATCAAATTGCACGCGCAGCGTCACTACATGTTGCAGAGTCTCCAGGTACCAGTGGTTATAACCCACTCTTTCTATATGGTGGTACGGGGTTAGGAAAGACTCATTTGATGTTAGCGGTGGGCAATCAAATTAAAAAAGATAACCCCAAAGCCCGAGTGATGTATTTATCGTCTGAGCGCTTTGTACAGGATATGATTACCGCACTTCGCAATAATGTGATTGATAAGTTCAAATCTCATTACCGTAGTGCTGATGCCTTATTAATTGATGATATTCAGTTTTTTGCCAAAAAAGAACGATCGCAAGAAGAGTTTTTCTATACCTTTAATAGTTTATTAGAGGGCCAAAAACAAATCATCCTCACTTGTGACCGCTTTCCTAAAGAAGTTCAAAATCTTGATGAGCGATTACAGTCACGTTTAGGTTGGGGCCTGACTATCGCCATTGAGCCGCCTGAATTAGAAACCCGCGTAGCCATTTTGATTAAAAAAGCACAACAAAACTTGGTCACTTTGCCAGATGATGTTGCTTTTTTTATTGCCCAACGTATTAAGTCTAATGTTCGTGATTTAGAAGGCGCATTACAACGTGTCATGGCCTTTTCTCGCTTTACCAATCAGCCTCTATCCATTGAGATGGCTCAAGAAGCATTAAAAGATCTCTTAGCCTTACATCAAAAATTAGTTACATTAGACAGCATTCAGAAAACAGTAGGAGAATATTTCAAACTGCGTATTTCTGATCTGCTATCTAAAAAACGCACGCGGTCTATTGCTCGTCCACGACAAATTGCAATGGCATTAGCTAAAGAATTAACCAATCATAGTTTGCCAGAAATTGGCGAAGCGTTCGGTGGTCGAGACCATACCACGGTATTACATGCCTGCCGTAAAATTGCCGAATTAAAAGAAACAGATACCCGTGTCGCTGAAGACTACCGTAATTTACTTAGAACCCTATCGAGCTAAGCTGAGAGACTAATCATGCAATTTACCGTGAGCCAAGAAACAATTGCCCGCCCATTACAATTAGTTTGTAGCATCGTCGAGCGTAGAGCGACGCTACCTATTTTATCGACAATTCTATTACGAGCTCATGGTAATCAGCTATCAATGACCAGTACTGATATGGAACTGGAAATGATTGCCACACTGCCAGTTGCAGTTGAACAAGAAGGTAAAACCACCGTTTCTGCGCGTAAGTTTCTTGATATTTGTCGTGCAATGCCAAGTAATGCCACTATCAGCTTTAAGGCTCAAGATAATAAAGCCGTTGTTCGTGCTGGCAAAAGTCGTTTTTCATTATCGACATTACCCAGTGAGGACTTTCCTGATAGCGAAGGTGCAAATTACGTTGATGAAATCAGCTTGCCACAATCTGCATTAAAATCATTGTTAGATGAAACTAGCTTTGCTATGGCGAGCCAAGATGTTCGTTATTACCTCAATGGTTTATTACTCGAACGTGAAGATAATATCTTGCGTGCTGTTGCCACAGATGGTCACCGCTTAGCATTAGGCAGCCTAACAACCTCTAGTTCTGTAGCGGACAAAAGCAGCATTATCATTCCTCGTAAAGCCATTATGGAACTCGGCCGCTTGCTCAATGATAGTGAAGAAAATGTCACTATTGGATTTAGTAGCCAACAAATTAAGGTTGAATTACCAGATCTTCACTTCACTTCAAAGTTAATCGATGGTCAATTTCCTAATTATGAGCGTGTGATCCCGATTAATGGTGGCAAGGAAGTGATTGCTGAACGAGAACAACTCAAACAAGCACTATCTCGCGCGGCTATTTTATCTAATGATAAACATCGTAGTGTGCGTATTAATATTGAATCGGGCTTATTCAAAGCGACTGTAACCAATCAAGAACAAGAAACAGCAGAAGAAGAAATAACGATTGATTATGATGAAGCACCATTAGAAGTTGCCTTTAATAATGCCTATTTACTTGATTTGCTCAATGCTATTCCTGATGACAAAGTAAAAATGGTCTTTGTCGATGATGATAGAAGAGCCTGTGTACTTGTTTCACCTGTAGATAAGAAACTTGAGCGACAATATGTCGTGATGGCAATGATTCTATAGCTGGAGTATTCAATATATGGCGGGGGGATGGTCGAAAGACGGTGCAGTACAAGATCAAATAGATGCAAGCGTAGAAGATGCGGTCAATCTCGCACGCAGCCAATTGCCACAAGGCGAAAGTCTCGTTCACTGTGAAGAATGTGAGACTAAAATTCCAGAAGCACGTCGCAAAGCCGTTTCCGGTGTTCGCTTGTGTGTTCAATGCCAGTCTGAATTAGATACTCAACAAGAAAAACAAAGCGGATTTAACCGCCGCGGCAGTAAGAGCAGCCAATTAAGATAATAGGTTAATGTCTCAATTCGCCCATAACAACTGACTTTTCTGTTACTTTTTTCACTACATCTAGATAATAATCATCGCGGAATTCATCAATAACCCGTTTGACATTTTCATCTTCCACACCACTACCTAACAATACTTCTTCAGTTAAACGTAAACTTGTTTCCAATGTTTCAGATACTGTCGTTGTTGCGCCCTTAGTGATTAAGTTTGCACAGTGAAGTCGATCACGCGCACGCGCATGAATTGGCATGTCAGCATAAAACTGTCGCACTTGGAAAACTAAGTTATTAACTTGCTCAGGGTCTTCCAAAGCTATCACCAACATTTTGGCGCGATCTGCACCGGCAGACTGTAGAACCTTAACCTTGCTTGCATCACCAAAAAACACTGGAAAGCCTTGTGCTCGTGCATTTTTTACTCGTTCTTGCTTCAAATCTAAAGCAATATAAGGAACACCAGCTGAGCCTAATAGAGCGCCAACTCGAGCACCAACTCGTCCAAAACCAGCTAAGATAATATGCCCCTCTGACTCATCAATAAACTCTGCGTACTGCTCTTCATCTGTTAACTCAGGCTTATAGAATTTTAATAGCCAGACATTCGCCAACTTAACAACAAAAGGCGTAAACACCATTGTTAAGGTAATAATTAATATCATCATCTGACCTAGATTTTCATCTATCACACCTGATACAGCAGCAAAACCCAACATAACAAAACCAAATTCACCACTCTGAGAAAGTAAGGCGCCTGTTTGTAAAGCGATATCATGCCGAGCACCACTGACTCTTACTAAACCATATACAACTGCACCCTTAACCATCATTAAACCAACGGCTAAAACAATAATGAGGCCTAACTGATTCCACAACAAACCAAAATCAATCCCCATACCGACGGTCATAAAGAATAGTCCCAGCAATATCCCCCTGAAAGGTAAGATATCAGCTTCAATCTGATGCCTGAAATGCGATTCTGCCAACATTAGCCCGGCTAAAAACGCACCTAATGCCATCGACAATCCGACTGACTCCATGATCCATGCAACACCCAGCACCAATAACAAGGCGACGGCAATAAAGACTTCAGGATCTTGGCTCGCTACGATTCGTCCTAATAATGGGTTTAACAGGTATCGACCAGCCAGCAACAAAGCAACAATTGCACCTATCGCATAAAAATAATTAAATTCAGTAGCGGCTTCAACCCCTCTATGCTCAGCCAAGAAAGAAACTAAAGCTAATAAAGGAACAACAGCAAGATCTTGTAATAATAAAATTGAAAAAGACATTCTCCCCATCACTGTGGAGATACCACCTCGTTCAGAGAGCAATTTCAAACAAAATGCAGTGGATGACAAAGCGAGTCCGAAGCTGATGACAATAGCCGCACTTGACGAAAGACCACAGGCAATTGCAATCAGATAAAGAATCGCAGCAGTAATTAATAACTGACCTAATCCTAAGCCAACCACCATTTTCCACATTTGTAACAACTTCTCAGGTTTTAACTCTATCCCCAAAATAAAAAGCAGAAAAATTACACCAAACTCAGCAAGATGACGAATTTCATCCACTTCAGTGATAACTCCTAAGCCCCAAGGACCAAGAATTACACCTGCCGTCAAATAACCTAAAATAGCTCCTAAACGAATCGCATGGAAGAACGGCACAATAACAACTGTTGCCAATAACAATGCCAATATATCAAAAAGGTAATGAGTACCTGCTCCATTCATATCTGTTTATTTCTCTATCAATTATGCAGCTTGTTGTTCGAGCATGACTGCTAAACCTTGTTTGTACACATCGGCAACCAAGTGATCTTTACCATCAGATGCTAAGACCTCAGCTAAAACCTGATAGGTTTCACCTCGTGGTCCATTATCAAGACTAGATCGCAAATATTCCTCAGATTTAGCCCATAGTTTATTGGCTTGAGCGAGACGGCCTAAGGTCAGTAATAACCATGGATTCTCTTCTTGGTTTTTAAGCCATTTTTCAGCCCTTGCTAATCGCTTAAGAAGATCTTCACCATGTAATATCATCCCATATTGATATACTAGCGAATCACTCCATTGCTTATGCATAAAGCCTTCAATTAACACCACAGCCCGGCCTTCATCGCCTTGTTGAATCAGCCCCGAAACATAAGGGCTAAGCAATGCTTCCGTTTGACGCGCTTTATTTGGTAGTTTCTGCCATACAGAGTTCATCAATGACCAGTCCTGCTTCTCAATAGCTGACTGTAACTGGCCTGCAGTAGCATCACTTGATAACGCTTTCACATCTGAAGCGGCGAGTACATGACGTTTACGCAAGTCAGGCAAAACATCTTGCACGCTTTGCCATTCATTCATATCTGAATACACTTGCTGTAATAACTGCAATACATATGGATGTTTTGGTGCGACTTCTCGCAAATGTTGTAAGGTTGCCAAAGCCTGCTCTTTTTGACCCGTAGCAAGTTGTAATTCAGCCTGAACGACACCTACAGCAACATCAGCGCCCTCAGTTGTCTCATGAGCCAAGCGAAGATAGTTATCTCGGCGTTCAGAGGCATTTTGTTTTTGTGCTGCCCTTGCTGCCGCTAAATAATGTAATAACGGTGTATCACTATTCGATGCATGACGGACTAATAATCGTTCTGCTTCTGCCCAACGACCCTCCTCTAAGGTAATCAAGCCTCGAGTGAGTGCCCGACCCGCTCTTTTATGACGCTGAGCTAAGTTCCATGCTGTCAATTTTCCCGGTGCCTGTTTTAATAATACTGTGCTTCTTAAAGCAATATAACTGGCTATCAATAAGATTAAAAAGCCAACAGAAAACACGATAAGTGATGTCTCTAAACTCCAGCTTCCATATTGTAATAGTACAAAACCCGGCTCAAAGTCTGCTGCCCAAATCAGTCCCGCTCCAAGCATCAATGCGAGTGCGATAATTATTAAGGACTTCATCGTTCAAACCCTTTAACCCAAGCTAGTGATCCTGAGATATCAGGCAAGGTGACTTCAATATTTGTTAATTGTAACTCTGTCACTAAGGCCGACATAGCATCACGTTCTTCACCAACAAAATACTGGCCTAACCACTGTGAAGATGACTTTAAACTCGACTCAAAAACAGATGATTGCCCACTTAATAAGGCAAAACGAGCTGTTTCAAGTTTTAGTCTTAAATTTTGATATAGGAAATATCGTTGCTCGGGCACTAATACTGCTGCTGTACCATCTTGTTGATGTCGAATCACTACTAGCGATTTAACTTCTTGCCAAGCTTGGTCTACAGCACTCTGCCAATCATCAGAAGTTAGTGTTTCATTCTCTTCACCTTCTGCAAGAGTGGGTGCCATCAATACGTGTAAATTATCAACATTATCTAAAGCACTTTGTAGCTGTAACGCCATACCGTCAACATCAACTTTAACAACTGATGAAAGTGCCAGCTGCTCATCTGCTATTAATGCTCGCAAAGGATGTAGGCGATAATCAGATAAAGCCTCTATACGCTCATCAGCTATCTCCAGTGCATCACTCGCCCCCCGAATATCACCAGCCAACAATACACGCTGGTTTGCTACATTAAGTAGGTACTCAACTTCTGACAGAGCCCAGTATTGCTCAACATCACCACGAGTAATCTGCTGGCTATCACTCAATATCTGAAGTTTCTCTGCAAGTGACTGCTGCTTAGAGTCCAAACTAGAAACTTGCTTATCAATTTTTGTATTTTGTTGTTGAAGTAATTGATTCAATTTTGAAGAGTCAGAAAATGAAGTCATGGCTGATGACAGCTGTTGACTCATCTTTTCATCAGCTGACTTTTGCTGGTTCCACAACCAAAGAGAGCCCGCCTGTAAACACAATAAAACTAATATGGCGACCCAAATAAAGTTTGTTTTAGATTTTTCCCCATTCTCATCAACGCTGACTTCAGCATCTTGAATGGCATCCTGTTGCACAGTTTTATTTTCCATCGTTATTTTCCATTTTTATCAATTGTTCTAATACAGCATCATCGCTCACATTAGATGTAACAATAATATTCTGAAATCCTAATGACTCTGCATAGTTTTTAATTCTTTCACTAACGACAAGCATCGGCTTATCCAATAATGTTTTCAAGCCTTTTTGTAGTAAAAGGCTCAAATTCTTCACACCTTCAACACTCGTGCAAACCACACATTCCGCTGTTATTGCTTGTTCGCATTGCTCTAGTGTAGGTCGAGGTAATGCGCGTTTATACACTTCTAGGTAATGAACAACCGCCCCTCTTTGCAGCAAAGTATCCGCTAATAACTCTCGTCCACCCTTGCCTCGAACAATCAATATCTGCTTCCCTACCAACTCTTCAAACTCTGGCATAAGAAGTAGACCTTCACTACCAATTGATTGGCTCGGTTGAAGATCTACATGTAAGCCATGCAAGCGCATACTGGCTGCAGAGCCGGCACCAACCGATACCAACTGTGTGTGTTTGGCAAAGGGTTCTTTTATGGCGTTAACAAAGTTTGTAACGGCATTACGGCTGACAAAAATAATCATATCTTGTTCAGCTAAAACAAATTGAGGCCAAGTTTGTACATCCGTAGACACAATATCTATTACTGGAAAAGCCATCGCCTCTCCACCTGTGGTTTCTATCATGTCACATAGGTTTTTAGCTTGCTGCTCCGGTCGTGTGACCAAAACTTTAAGCCCATTTAATGGCGTGTTAGCTACCATAAACGTCGGCTAAGATTTTATCCGCACCTTGAGATAATAAATCTTCAGCCAAGGCAATGCCTAAAGCTTCCGCATCTTCTGCTTTGCCGCTCACTTCTGCACGTAACATCTCACTACCATCAGGACGGCCTACTAAACCTCGCAACCAAATCTCACCGTTATCTAATAACGCATAACCAGCAATAGGCACTTGGCAACCGCCAGCAAGACGTTTATTTAATGCCCGTTCCGCACTAACTGTAATCCATGTGTCAGGACAGCGTAATGGGGCAATTAAGGCATTAATTTCATCATCATCAACACGAGTTTCAATACCTACTGCGCCTTGACCAATTGCCGGCAAACTTTGTTCTGGTGTTAGAGCACTGCGAATACGGTCTTCAAAACCTAATCGCTTCAAGCCCGCTGAGGCCAAAATAATTGCATCATAATCGCCCGCATCTAGCTTAGCTAAACGTGTATTCACATTGCCACGTAATGGAATAACATCTAAATCAGGACGGTCTGTACGTAACTGACATTCACGGCGTAAACTTGATGTACCGACTTTCGCGCCTTGCGGCAAATCTTCTAATGATTGGTAAGTATTTGAAACAAAGGCATCACGAGGATCTTCACGCGGGCATACTACTGGTAAATGTAATCCTTCAGGAAACTCAACAGGCACATCCTTCATCGAATGTACCGCAATATCCGCATCACCTGCCAACATACCTTGCTCTAACTCTTTAACGAATAAGCCTTTACCACCGACTTTCGCTAAAGGCACGTCAAG
>Ga0209495_1000280_pt1 | contig 41412 bp, 36 predicted proteins | sample EN1Hudsemesocosm_FD_184629 | JGI IMG/M metagenome (GOLD analysis project Ga0209495, IMG submission 184629) | Methane-oxidizing microbial communities from mesocosms in the Hudson Canyon - EN1E Hudson Canyon (SPAdes) (version 2) | ecosystem: Environmental > Aquatic > Marine > Cold seeps | place...
CCCAAGGCGGCACAACAACCCCCATTGAGATAATCATTTTCAAGCCATCTTCCACTGACATTTCCAACTCAATCACATCAGTAGCTGGCACCATTAATACAAAACCTGATGTTGGATTAGGGGTTGTCGGTATAAAAACACTAATCACTTTTGCATCTGTTTTATCTTGAACCTCACCAAGATCATCCGAAGTCATAAAGGCAAAACTCCACACACCTTTACGCGGATACTCCAACAATAACACCTTGCTAAACGACTTTGCATCTGTCGCAAGTACGGCTTCCATAATTTGTTTTATGCCCGCATATAAAGTACGCACAAGTGGAATTCTTGATAATAAACTTTCCCATGCAGCAACAATTCGCTTACCAAGGAAGTTTGCAACCACCATCCCTGTCGCTAGAACTAATACTACTGCTAAAACAACACCTAGACCTGGAATATGAATTCCAAGCAAGGTATCAGGCTGATATGCCTGAGGTAGTAGCAATAATGTTCGGTCCAAAAAGCCTACTATTGCACGCACTACAAGAAATGTAATACCTAATGGCATCCATACTAATAATCCCGCAATAAGATATTTTTTCATTTAAAGTTCAACCTTAATAACAGCCTCAGCTGCTACCGCTTCCTGCGGCTTTAGACTTTTTTCCAGATGAGTCATTATCACTATCTGCAATATTTCGTTTACTGCCACTTTTAAAGTCAGTTTCATACCAACCATCACCTTTCAATCGAAAGCCAACGGCAGAAACTAATTTTCTCAATGTTGCTTCATCACATGCAGGGCAGTGAACCAATGGCTCATCACTCATTTTTTGTAATGCTTCAAATTCATGCTCACAAGCATCACAACGATATTCATATAAAGGCATTGTTTCTTTTTCTCTCTATCTTAATCAAGCCACAATTTCTAATGATCGCGCACTCTAAATAATTCATAACCGCGTGATTATACCCAAACTACTTGAAGATGCATAATTCAGCAAGACGAGAAGGCTCATTATTCTAGGCATGAAGCCGCCAAATTAGTCATTTTAATTTAAGGATTTATAACAATGAAGAATCGGGCTTATCCTCTTGCCCTTCGGAAACTAATCTGCATCTTCAAATAGATTGGGTATTACCCCATATTTTCTTTTTCGGCTTTTTGACTTTTCCTAGAGCCGCCATAATCAGCTAAACTCTGCTGATGAAAGATCATCACGACTGGAAAGCTATCCGCAGCCTTTTACCCTATATATGGGAGTTTAAAGGGCGTGTAGCAATAGCCTTGGGCTTACTTACCCTAGCAAAGCTTGCCAATGTAGGCATTCCACTTGCGCTAAAAGGCGCAGTAGATGCGCTCGATCCTCAGCAGCAAGAAATTATTTTTCTACCCATTGCAATGTTGATTGCCTACGGTTTATTACGCTTAGCAAGTAGCTTATTTAGTGAATTACGAGATGCTTTGTTCGCCAAAGTCATTTTTAATTCTGTCCGTCGAATTGCCGGGGCAATTTTCAAACATCTGCATAATCTGTCCCTTCGCTTTCACCTACAACGTCAAACTGGCGGTATTTCACGAGATATAGAGCGCGGTTCACGTGGCATTAGTTTTTTATTGAACTTTATGATCTTCAATATTTTACCAACCCTTGTAGAAATTGTGCTGGTTACCGTTATTTTACTCTCCCAATATGACAGTATCTTTGCCATTATCACCACCAGTACTATCCTCCTATATATAGGCTATACGCTCATCATTACCGAATGGCGCATGCGTTTCCGACGCGTGATGAATGATATGGACTCTAAAGCGAATAACCAAGCTATTGATAGTCTATTAAATTATGAAACCGTTAAATATTTTAATAATGAAGACTATGAATTAAACCGCTATGACGACACACTTTCGTCATGGGAAAAGTCTGCGATCAAAAATCAAACATCACTTTCGCTGCTCAATATGGGGCAAGGGGCAATTATCGCCACAGGATTAACAATTCTCATGTTGCTTGCAGGCCAAGGTGTTGTTGATGGTGAGCTCACATTAGGTGATTTGGTTTTAATTAATGCTTTTTTACTACAACTCTATTTACCTTTAGGTTTCCTCGGCTTTGTTTATCGCGAAATTCGTCATTCACTTGCTGATATGGAGCGCATGTTCAAGCTACTTGAACAAGATCAAGAAACCCTCGATAAGCCTAATGCTCCATTCTTAGCTATTAATGGTGGCGAAATTCGATTTAATCACGTTAATTTTCACTATGATTCAAATCGAAAAATACTCCATGATATTGATTTCACCATTGATGCTGGAAAGAAACTCGCTATTGTCGGGGCAAGTGGTTCAGGTAAATCAACACTTGTTCGCCTATTATTTCGTTTCTACGATCTCCATGCCGGAACCATCACGATTGATGGGGTGAATATTAGCGATGTTCAACAACATAGTTTAAGACAAGCTATAGGCGTTGTTCCTCAAGACACCGTTCTTTTTAACAATACGATTTATCACAATATTTTATACGGTAATCCCGCAGTTGATAAACCCGCCGTTATTGAAGCCGCCAAGCAAGCTCATATCCATGATTTTATCCAACAGTTGCCACAAGGTTATGACACTTTAGTGGGAGAACGAGGCCTTAAATTATCAGGTGGAGAAAAACAACGGGTTGCCATCGCCCGCACTTTATTAAAAAACCCTAATATTCTAATATTCGATGAAGCCACCTCAGCTCTAGATAGCCATTCCGAAAAAGCCATTAATAAAGAGCTACAGACGATCAGCAAAAATAAGACTACTTTAGTTATCGCTCATCGCTTATCAACAATTGTTGATGCTGATACTATCCTTGTATTAGATCACGGCAGAATTATTGAACGAGGAACTCATCAACAGTTACTCGGTCAAAATGGGCACTATGCTGCCATGTGGGCATTGCAACAATCTGAAGGTTCAATCCATGTATAAAGTACTTATTTTCATTACCACAGCTTTACTATCACCATTCTCATATGCTGACTGGGAAATTGAAACGTTTACCCATTCAGCTACAAATACTGAGTCCAGTTCTGCGATGGTCAGAAATGAGGAAGGTTTTGAACTCGCTATTTTTAAATCTGATAAAGGGGTTGTTTGGATGGACTTCAGCTTGTCAGATTACGGTTTCGACGAACTATCACAAAATGAACTGCCACGTTTTCAAATAGATGATGAAAAACCTGTGCAAATGATCCGCGGCTTTGTCGCCACTATTGTTCCTGAAGATGAAGGTATCAATGCCATTGTTGTCAGTGATTCTGAAACAATCTCGACCGAGAAAGATTTTAGCGTAAACCATATCGTCACAGAACGATTGCCTGAGCGTGTCATTTGCCCTATCTTCCAAGGTGAATCTCGCCCCCATTTAGGAACGCTCGAGGCACTTTCAGTTGGCAAGCTGATCACTTTCAAGTACACCTTACTTGATGGTACAAAAGGTCAGACTCAATTCACATTAAATGGCGCAAAAAAAGCCCTTGATAACACCGTTTTTAAGTGATTTGCCACGTTATTGATGTCCTTTTTTGGACTTTTGCCCCGCTAGCAAGGTAGTATATCTCCCCGAACGCGGACATAACCGTTATTCATAAGTGTGCAAAAGATACACGAAATCTGTTCAGTTTCAGTTCAGCTTCACTATGACAAGCTACAACTGTACTCGGGCAAATAACTTAATTATTGAGAGGCAATATAATGAAATACGCTAAATCACTTATTGGTGCAGTATTAGGTGCATCAGTTCTTTTATCATCAGCGGTTATGGCTGAAAATCACGTAATTACAGCAGCAGTAACAGCATTTAAACCCATGGTTATCAAAATTGCTCCTGGAGATACTGTTTCTTTTGAAAACATGAACGGTCATATCTCTAACACTGTTTTCACAAACAAAGATCAAAGCAAAACTGAATACATCCCAACAGGTGCAGAGGGCTGGACATCTGATATGGGTGACAACCTAACAACAAAACCTCTAACTGTTGAAGGTGTATATCTTTACAAATGTGACCCTCATTGGGGTGCAGGCATGGGTGGTGTGATCATCGTAGGTACGCCAACAAACCTAGATGATATCGAAGCTACAAAACCAAAAGGTGCTCTAAAACGTTTAGTTAAGAAAGCGAAAAAAGCACTTAAATAATTATCAAAATTATTGCTCAACAAAAAAGCCCACATTCTTGTGGGCTTTTTTGATCCAAACCCCTATGACTATGATAAAATTGACCAGTTATTATGTGGACAGTCTAATTCTGGCCTACTAATTTAAGAATTTTTATACTTTATCGCTGGGAGATCCCATCTAATGTCTAACACTGTTGATAACAGTAAACGACGATTCCTAACCACTGCAGCAAGTGTTGTCGTGGGTGGTGCAGGCGCAGCAGCTGTTGCCGTACCTTTCGTTTCGTCGATGTTGCCTAGTGCAAAAGCCAAAGCCGCTGGCGCACCCGTTGAAGTAGATATCAGTAAACTAGAAGTCGGTCAGCTAATGACGATCGAGTGGCGCGGAAAACCGGTTTGGGTTTATCGTCGTTCACCAGAAGTTCTAGAGAACCTTAGCAGCCAAGACGATAGCCTACGCGATCCTGAAAGTAATGTGACAGGCCAACAACCTGATTACTGCATCAATGAAGGACGTTCAATTCGTGAAGAGTTGATGGTTTTGGTTGGTATCTGTACTCATTTAGGTTGTTCGCCAACATACCGTCCAGAACTTGCTCCTGAAGATTTAGGCGCTGACTGGAAAGGTGGCTTTTTCTGCCCATGTCACGGCTCTAAATTTGATCTTGCTGGTCGAGTCTTTAAAGGCGTTCCTGCTCCTATCAACCTCGTTGTTCCACCTTATTACTTCCAAGGCGATAATCGTATTGTTATCGGTGAAGATGCACAAGGAGCTGCATAATGTTTGCTAGTTTAATGGGATGGGTAGATGCACGTTTCCCCGCTACTAAAATGTGGGAAGAGCATCTTTCTAAATATTACGCACCAAAAAACTTTAACTTTTGGTATTTCTTCGGCTCATTAGCCATGTTGGTTTTAGTGCTTCAAATTGTCACGGGGATCTTCCTGACAATGAACTACAAACCTGATGCGGCACTTGCCTTTGCATCTGTTGAATACATTATGCGAGATGTTGAATGGGGTTGGCTTATTCGCTACTTGCACTCAACAGGGGCTTCAGCCTTCTTTATTGTGATCTACCTGCATATGTTCCGCGGCCTTATCTATGGCTCATACAAGCAACCACGTGAATTAGTATGGTTATTTGGTATGTTCTTATATATGGCGCTAATGGCAGAAGCATTCCTAGGTTACTTATTACCTTGGGGTCAAATGTCATTCTGGGGTGCTCAGGTTATTATCTCTTTATTTGGAGCATTACCTGTTGTCGGTGAAAGTCTAGCGTTATGGATTCGTGGTGACTTTGTTGTTGCTGATGCGACTTTAAACCGCTTCTTCGCTTTCCATGTTATTGCCGTTCCTCTTGTCATTCTTGGCTTAGTGGTTGCTCATATCATTGCATTGCATGAAGTAGGCTCTAACAATCCTGATGGCGTAGAAATCAAGAAAAATAAAGATAAAAATGGCATTCCTCTTGATGGCATTCCATTCCACCCTTACTATTCTGTTAAAGATATTGTCGGTGTAGTTGTATTCTTGTTTATCTTCTCATTGATTCTTTTTTATGCACCTGAGTTTGACGGTTGGTTCTTAGAGAAAGATAACTTTGTTCCTGCGGATGCACTTAAAACGCCAGAACATATTGTACCTTTATGGTATTTCACTCCGTTCTACGCAATCTTACGTGCCGTGCCTGATAAATTAATGGGTGTTATGGCAATGGGTGGTGCTCAAGGGTTATTGTTCTTACTGCCTTGGCTAGACCGTAGTCCTGTGAAATCAATCCGTTACCGTGGTCCTTATTTCCGTTGGGCACTGACATTATTTATTATCAGTTTCCTTGCTCTTGGCTACTTAGGTACTCAACCTGCAACAGCGCTATATACCAATATGGCCCGTGTATTTTCGATAATTTATTTTGCATTCTTTATTCTGATGCCATTCTACACCAGCATAGATAAAGACAAGCCTGTGCCAGAAAGGGTGACAATGAAATGAGAACATTAATCTCTGCATTATTCATCGGCTTAATGTCGATCACATCAAGTCAAGTCATGGCTGCATCAGGTGGTGTTCACCTTGATCCAGTAGAAATTGATTTATCTGATAAAGCATCACTACAACGTGGCGCTAAAACCTTTATGAACTATTGTTTAAGCTGTCACCAAGCTTCTTTCATGCGTTATAACCGTATGGCAAAAGATCTTGGCTTAACAGATGCTCAAGTGAAAGAAAACTTAATGTTTGCATCAGACAAGATCGGCGACACAATGACAGTTGCTATGCGTGCTGAAGATGCTAAGAAATGGTTTGGAGTAACACCGCCTGATCTTTCTGTCATTTCACGTGCTCGTGGTACTGCATGGTTGAATACCTATTTGCGTACATTCTATTTAGATGAAGCAAAAGCAATGGGGACCAATAATGTTGTGTTTAAAGATGTGGGTATGCCGCATGTCTTATGGCAGCAACAAGGCTACCTATCTGCTGATGCTGAGACAGGTCATCTAGAGCATGCAACTAAAGGTGAATTATCAACATACGACTATAATGTCATGGTTGCTGATTTAGTAAACTTCTTAGCCTATATCGGTGAACCCTCTAAGATTCAACGCTTAGAATTAGGAAAGTGGGTATTATTATATTTATTCCTGCTATTTCTAGTTGTCTACCCAATGAAAAAAGCATTTTGGAAAGACATTCACTAAATATGATTTGAATATGAAATGACAAAGGGAGCCCGCGCGCTCCCTTTGTCATTTTCGCAACAAATAAACCCATGGATAGCTATTAGCGTGTCCACAGGAGTAAGTAATACAATGGCCAATAGTAACCGACGTTCAATGATGACTGTTTATTCAGATCCTTCATGTCCTTTTAGTCACCGTACTCGTATCGTAATGCATGAAAAAAATATTACGGCGAATATTGAAGATGTTATTGATGGCCAATGGCCTGAAGATGTTGCTGCAGCAACACCTTATGGTACAAGCCCGGTCTTATTTGATCGCGATATCGTTTTATTTGATGCCAATATTATCAATAACTATTTTGACGAGCGCTTTCTTCAGCCACCATTAATGCCTTCTGATCCTGCTTCACGAGCTCAAGCAAGACTCATGCTTCACCGTATAGATAAAGATTGGTATTCGCTTTGGAACTCACTGATTGGTGCAGAAAAAGGCAAAATGAGTAAAGCACGAAAAACAGTCCTGGAAGATCTCACTGTATTAGCACCTTTATTCGAACAATCAGATTATTTTATGAGTAATGAGTTTTCATTATTAGATTGTAGCCTTGCTCCATTACTTTGGCGCTTGCCTCTGCTTAAAATAAAATTACCATCTAAAGCAAAAGCTGTTGAAGATTATGCTGAACGTATCTTTGCAAGAGATAGCTTCCAAGCTAGCTTAAGTGATATTGAACGAGAAATGCGTTAATTCTAAGGTAGATTTGAGCTTATCATGACATCACAAAAACCCTACCTAATTAGAGCCATACACGAATGGCTTGTCGATAATAATCTTACGCCTTATTTGTTGGTTGATGCCACCGTTGACGGGGTTCAAGTACCTCATGAATTTATCAATGACGGTAAGATTGTACTCAATATCGATCCAGGTGCAGTTCGTAATTATCATGCTGACAATGAGTGGATTAGTTTCTCTGCTCGCTTCTCAGGCAAGGCAATGGAGCTCTTCATTCCAATCCATGCTATACAATCAATTTATAGCAAAGAAAATAACCAAGGCATGTTCTTCCCTGAAGAAGATCATTCTCCTGAGCCACCAACATCTCCATCTCCAATAAAACAAACTAAGCGCCCAGGCCTTAAAATAGTTAAATAACTTACAGTTGGTATTTATCCATTCTGTAGCGCATAGCCATTCTCGTTAGGCCTAATTCTCTAGCTGATTGAGATACATTTCCATGAGTTCGTAGCAAGGATTTCTCAATAAGATATTTTTCGACTTCTTCTAACGTCATGTTTTCAAATTGCTGGCTACTAGCAGTCAAAGCATCTGTTTTTGTTATCACTGGCTGAGATTGCAATAATATATCAGTACTATTAATAACTCCGTGCTGACATAACATCACCGCCCGCTCTAGTACATGCTGTAATTCTCTAATATTACCCGGCCATGAATAGCGCTGCATTGCTGCAATAGCTTCTGGGGAAAGTATCGGGGAGGACAGGCCATAACGCCGTGAAATTTTATCTATAAAGTAATCTACTAACCTACTAATATCCTCAGTACGCTCTCGTAAAGAAGGTAAGATTAGCTCTAAAATATTTAAACGAAACAGTAGGTCTGAACGGAATGTCCCTTCTGCCACCATATCATTTAAATTTCTATTTGTTGCAGCAACAAAATGGGCAGAAATAGCAATTTCTTTAGTTGATCCTAGACGCCTGACCAGCCTACGTTCCAACACATTTAACAATTTAGCCTGAAGCTCTAACGGTAGCTCACCAACCTCATCTAAGAACAAGGTGCCACCTTCTGCGACCTCAATTAAGCCCGCCTTAGCTTGATGAGCATTCGTAAATGCACCTCGCTCATAACCAAAAAGCTCAGCTTCAATCAATTCACTAGGCAATGAAGCACAATCTACATGTACAAAGGGTTGGCTATTCCAATTTCCAGACTGATGATATAATCGTGCAGCAACATCTTTACCCGTGCCAGTTTCACCCCGAATCAAAACAACAGGGTGATTATCGACACTTTTGTCCACCAAATGTGCAATTCGACCTATTTGCTGACGAAGTGCTGTAACGGCCTTACTAGCTCCTATCATTGTTGTTTTATCAATGCTCTGGCTATCACGTATATGTGAATAATCTAATTGTTGCTTAATCTGTTTATTCGCAACGACCTTGGATAAAGTAAGTATCAATTCATCTAAATCAACAGGTTTTTTGAGGTAGTCTGTGGCACCTAATTTCATTGCTGAAATGGCATCCTCTAACTCACCATAAGCCGTCATAATGATGACTGGTAATGCTTTCCATTCACTATCGTCACGCATTCTAATTTCACTTAGCAAATCTAGGCCACTACCGTCAGGCAGGCGAACATCTAGTAATAAGACATCGGGTAAGCTATTATCTAAAGACTCTTTAGCTAGGGTAATATTTGGAGAAATATCAACCTCATACCCCTCACGTTCCAATCGTCTTGCTACCGATTTAGCAAATAAGGCTTCATCTTCAACTAGGTTTATTTTTAACATGGAACCTTCTTTCTCACCTGAAATAACTCCTACTTTGATTCTAACATCAGATTAATCTCGACTTCTGTTCCACACTTTTTCCCACTATGATAAGTAAGTTGTCCGGCATGTTGTTTAATTATCTTTTGTGCAAAAGGAATCCCTAGTCCACAGCCCAAGCGTTTTATTTCACCATCCAATACTTGCTCAGAAATAGGATCAAACGTCATGCCTTTACCTTGATCAAGAATTTTCAAAGAAATACTGTCCACATTTTCCTGATAAGAAAGTGTAATAATATCTCCTTCACTGGATGCTTCAAGGGCATTCTGAATAAGATTAAACAATGCTTGCTCAAACAAGTGTAGATCTAACTTTAATATTTTTGCCTCACAATCCCAACCAACTCTGTTTATTTCAATATTTTTGTCGACAAGTTGTAATTCGATCAATGATAAAGCATTATCTGCGACATCAATTAATGTTGTCTCAGAAAAATGTGGCTTCATAGGGTGAAGAAAGCTTAAAAGAGAAGTTACCCAGTGCTCTAGACGATCTACGGCTACGATTATATCTGTCAGCGTGTCTTTTACCGGAATAGGAATATCATCATCACGAGCTACTTGTGATGCAGCGCGGATACCAGCGAGTGGGTTTCTAATATTATGAGCAACAAGGGGGACAAGCTCCCCCATGGCCGCTTGCTTTTTTGTTTCAACCAATCGATCTCTATTGGCTGTTAATTCCTGCGCCATCGTATTAATGGCTTCAGATAAACGAGCTAACTCCGTAACACCAAGAGTAGGTACCGCATGCTCTAGATCTCCCGTACTGATAAGTTTTGCCCCTCTTATAACATCGGTCAGGGGGCTAACAACATTTTGTTTAACAAAACGTCTTGCAGCAAGTAAAAGTGCTATGGCCAATAGAAACGGAATGGGGGCTAACCACATGAGTCTATGGCTCCAACGAGATCTTGATTGTGTCAAACTCTGCTGTTTATTTTTCAACAGACCTTCTAAACTTGAAAATGCCGACTCAAGTTGAGCAAAGGTATGTTGCTCTAACTGATTTTCAAGTAATTGCTTTTGTGCGCTTTGTGAAATATCTTCACGAAACAGCACAACTGTTTCATCATAAAAGGCGATATATGCTGCTGAAACAGCTCCAATCGCCTGCTTTTCTGGTAGGTCAAGTGCAAGCGAGTTTAATGCTTCTAACTCATTTTTAATGGTGACTGTATAAGCCTGATATTCCTCTACAGCATCATAATCATATAAAAAAGAAGCATCAAACACTTCTTTTAACTGCCTGTATAATTCACCACGTATATTTTGCACAGATGTATTCATCGAACTAATGCGTAATGATTCAACTGAGCTTTGTTGCCAGGAAACAGACCACACAATTCCCACAGTAGCAGTAATAACGACTAACAAAACAAAACTCAGCTCATGAAAAAATAATGCTGCTTGTAATGAGTGGAACCGTTTCAACATAAAAGGAATATTCCTAAACAAAAAACGGGCATAAATGCCCGTTCTGCTGAATTATTAAAGTTTATGGTATTGGATTAAAACTTGTAAATGTAACGCTCTCTTCACTTAGTACCTCATCACCTTCTCGCCATTTTTTACCATCTGGAACGATAGTGCGTACTTGATATATTTCACCTGGAATCGCGTCTGACATAGTGAAGATATAGTATTTGTTTGCATATAAGCTATAGCGTTCATTTTTAGGATCATTAATAAAAGGTTGAATAATATATTGTACCCCTTTCACTGTTTCTCCTTCATACTCTAATTCAATCTCTTTTGTCATTGCACCTTTGGCTAAAGCCCAGCGAATTTTACGTTGAAAATAACGCCAGTCACCACCTGTTAAGCGATCCAGCTCATGCACATCAAACTCAAGAAACAAAACAAAAACACCATTACCTTTTTGATTATCACGATCTTGATATGGTCGTTTATGCTCGCCAGTGAAAAATTCAAAGTGTGTATCTTTGCGACCTGTATTACGTATATTACTTACAACCATATCGATAGTATCTTCACGCGATCCATCGATAAAATGTTCTTTCTTATATTCATAATGCAAAATACCTTCTTGCTTAACATTCTTCAAATGCGCTGCATCGAATAAAGCATTATTAACTTCAGAAAATCCTGTCACCGCATATGAACTTGCTGAAAATAACAACAACGCACCAATCGATACCCAATTCAAATACATCTTTCTCAAAATTTATTACCTCTTAAATATAGGAAAATTTAGTCTTCTTCCTAAACGTTAATGTTATTCTAAATACTTTATTATTATATAGTGAAGTCATATTATGACCATCGTTCAGCGAATAAAGGTCCCAACTCTCATTGTTTTTCTTAGTATTATACTATCAGCGTGCAGTCAGAATGAACCTAACCGTATTTATCAGCAGCTAAGTCATGATAACTATGAAGATACACTCCAGAATCTTGATATTGCTATCTCTGAGCATAACTACCGAATAATCCACCGAAGTAATATTGGTCAAGCTATCCGCGATCGTGGCGATAAAGATTACCCTCTATCCACTGTTATCAGTTTTTGTAATATCACTTATGCCAAAGAAATGATGGACATAAACTCCGATCTTATTAATGATATGCCTTGTATTGTTACTGTTCGAGAAGAAGTCGAAGGGGTTATCGTTGGCACTAAATTGATGAAGATCAACCCAGATGAACCACTTCAAAATGACTTTGCAAAAAGAATAAATAAAAATCTAAAATCAATCATTGAGGCTACTGTTGAGTAGCCTCAAATAATTCAATTACTTTTCTAATCGCTCTGGTCGCACTTCACCCAAAGCACCATCAGAACGCGCTTTTAAATATGAATATAAGTCTGCAATATGCGGGCGAATATTTGGATCTTGATCCCATGTTGGCATTTTGAAGCCTTTCGCTTCTTCTGCTGAAATCTGCTCAAGAAAGGCCATGCGACGATCGGGATCATCTAAGTTCACCTTAGCAAAATATTTCGATAAGACTTTTTTTCTAAATTTTCGTGAACTCATTCCTTCAAGTTTAACCAATAAATTCGGCGCAAGATCAGTACCTGTCGCATGTTTACCATGACACACAAAACAAGTTGAATTAAATAGCCTCCAACCAACATAGGTTGAATCATCAACTTTATTACCATCTACAATGGTATAAGGTAGACGTTTTTTATTAGTTGATTGTTTCACATTGGCTAATGACGGCATATTGTATTGAGCAATAATCGCTGCCACATCACCTTTTCGTTTAGCAAGGATCTCATTCAACAAGTCACGCCATTCACCATCTTGGTGACGCACTCCCATGCCAAAATTAAACACAAAGTCTGATCCAATTTCATTCAGTGGCACCACTTTCATATCGACATCAGATTGTTCTGCATAAAAGCCAGCAATAGGTCCCCATGCAAATGCGACATCAACTTTTCCTGTTGCCAATTCTTCAGAAATAATTCGACCACTGTTAATTCGTGCATCACCCGTCATCATTTGATAATACTCAATCTGATCATCAACGCCATCTTTAATCAGTTTTTCTGTTGCAATTGCACGATCAAACAAACCAATCTTTAATATTTTTCCTTGCTGTTTTAATTTAGCAATATCGCCAATTTCATTTATTTCATAGCCTTCACCGCTTCTATATACCAAAGCATCTATTGAACTGAAATATGCCGATGTTGGTGAATACATTCCACGTTCTGCTGGGATGCTCATGGCTAAGTCACATAAAAACTTACCTGTTTCTTGATCCACTTTTTTGATTGTATTACGACCAAAGCCTATTCGCTGTGGAAACCAATAATATTCAACTGGCAAGCCTAACTCTTCACCAATAATCGCTGCTATCTTATTGTCAAAACCTTCTAACTTGTCATTTGAATAAGGTAGGTTATGTGCATCAGCACATACTCTTACAGCAGTTTGGCCTGGTAACGGTTTTATCTCAGCAGTGAACCCCGTATTTATTACCAGTCCCATTAATAAGACTAGAAATCCCTGTGGTATTGTCATCATTTATTCCTTATTCATTGTAAATAGAAGCCTTTAAGATCTATATCAGACCTAAAGGCATATCTATTAGTTGCATAAGAACGAAACTAATAGATATGCCTTTCAATATAGTAAAAAAAAAAGCCCGACACAAGTGCCGGGCTTCTTTATTAAGGTTTTTATTTATTAAATAAATTTAATAAGTAAAAGGTCTTATAGGCTAAATACGCTTAAAACACCACCTAAGTTAGTCCAGCTAGATAGAGCTTTGTAAGCACCTACCGCACCAAGACCATCAGTGTCGTTTTCTAAGCTAGGAATAGCCATACCGATACCAGCCCAACCACCTACACCTGAAAGGATAGAGATGAACTGTTTACCGTCATGCTTGTAAGTATTAACGTTACCGATAATACCTGAAGCAGTTTTGAATCTCCAAAGCTCACGACCTGTTTGAGCGTCTAGAGCTTTGATGTAGCCTTCTAATGTTCCGTAGAAAACAACATCAGAAGCAGTTGCTAGCGCACCACCCCATGCTGAGAAACGTTCTGGGTTAGACCATACGATCTTACCAACACGTGCATCCCAAGCAATGAAGTTACCTAAGTGCGTACCACCTGGAGCTGGGTACATGTTTAATGTAGCACCAACATATGGTTGACCTGAAGTGTATTCAACTTCAAATGGTTCATAATCCATACATACGTGGTTTGTTGGAACATAGTATAAACCAGTACGTGGAGAGTATGCAGCAGGCTGTTGATCTTTAGAACCTAACGCAGCAGGACAAATACCTGTTGTGTTAACGTCTGCACCATTACGTGCAGTCGAGTATTTAGCTACACGATCATGAAGACCCGTTTTTAAGCTAACACCGTTAGACCAGTTAACAGCTGGATCAAATTTTTCAGCAACTAGTAATTCACCAGTTGCGCGATCCATTGTGTAACCAAAACCATTACGATCGAAATGCACTAAAGTTTTACGCATTTTACCGTTGATTTTTTGGTCAGCTAAAGGTGTTTCATTGATACCATCATAATCCCACTCATCGAATGGAGTCATTTGGTATACCCATTTAGCCATACCAGTTTCTAAATCACGACCGAATAAAGACATAGACCATTTGTTGTCACCAGGACGTTGAGCCGGGTTCCAAGTTGATGGGTTACCGTTACCGTAGTACATCATGTCTAGATCAGGATCGTAAGAGAACCAACCCCATGTAGTACCACCACCAATTTTCCATTGGTCGCCTTTCCAAGATTTCAAAGAAGAATCTTTTCCAACTGGTTTAAGCATAGATGTAGTTTTCTTAGGATCGAAACCCATTTCAGCATCAGGACCTGTGCTGTACATTTGCCATACTTCTTTACCATCTAAGTCGTAAGCTTTAACGTAACCACGTACGCCGAACTCACCACCAGAGATACCAACAAGTACTTTATCTTTAAATACGTGTGAAGCACCAGTAGAAGTAGCACCACGTTTAGCATCATCACGTTTGTGAGACCAAACAACCGCACCTGAAGTCATGTCTAATGCTACTAAAGTAGTATCAGCTTGGTTCAAGAAGATTTTACCGTCACCGTAAGCTAAACCACGGTTAACAGTATCACAACACATAACTGGAACAGTTTCGTCGTAGTTTTGTTTTGGTTCATATTTCCATTTGATTGCGCCGTCGTTGTTTAAATCTAAAGCGAATACGATGTTAGGAAATGCAGTGTGAACGTACATAGTACCGTCGATAACTAAAGAGTTACCTTCGTGACCACGTAAAACACCTGTTGAGAAAGTCCAAGCCATTTTCAAATCAGCAACGTTATCTTTGTTGATTTGTGCTAGTTTGCTGTAACGTTGGTTATTGTAGTTACCTGCAGCAGACACCCAGTTGTTTTCGTTTTCTTGCATTGTTCCGATTTCATCGGCCATTGCTACGTTAGTAGCGGCTAATGTCATCATTGCAATTGATAATGTTTTCAGCTTCATAAAGTTTTCCCTTATTGCTTTTAATTATAATTAAGACACAATTTGTTCCCTCGAGAACTCATGCGTTGGCAAACATTAATCCCACTGAAATTATTAGTCAAGCATCTTTCCTGTTTTTTTTAAGACTTTTCCCTTATCTTTTTCGGGAAGTTTTTCCCGACACTGTAACCGCATGAAAATAAAGGGTTAATGATTTTAGCCTAGATCTACGGCACGATCTTTGATCCAAGCGACTGCAGACTTAATTGCAGATAATGCGCGCTCAGATCCTAACAATTCTAATGTCACGTCAAGTGGTGGAGAGATAGTATTCCCTGTAATGGCTACACGAATGGGTTGAGCGACCTTGCCCATACCTATTTCTCTGGCCACTGAACACTCTTTGATATGGGCATGGATAGGTTCCGCCTTCCATTCTGGTAATGCTGCTAGGCGTTGATGCATGTCTTCTAATATTTCTACACTCGCTGTAGTCAGGTTTTTCTTGGCCGCTTTTTCATCATATTCAGTAACGTCCTGATAAAAGAAGCGACTATTTGCTGCCATTTCTACTAATGTCTTTGCTCGTTCCTGCTGCAATTTAACAACTTCGACTAAGTCTGGCCCTTGGCTAGGATCTATTCCCAAGCTACCCATATGCCAACTTAGGTGGTGAGCAATATGTTCAGGCGAACTTGTCTTAATATAGTGTTGGTTGAGCCATAATAATTTATCAGTATTAAAACTTGATGCTGATTTGTTCACATCAGTGATATCAAATAAAGACACCATTTCATCAATTGAAAATATTTCCTGATCACCATGTGACCATCCTAAGCGAACTAAATAGTTTAATAATGCTTCAGGTAAAAAACCGTCATCTCGGTAACTCATCACGCTGACGGCACCATGACGTTTTGATAATCGAGCACCATCATCTCCAAGTATCATCGGCAAATGAGCAAAGACAGGTACATCAGCACCCAGTGCTTTAAAGATATTAATTTGTCTCGGGGAGTTATTTAAATGGTCATCACCACGAATAACATGTGTCAGTCCCATATCTAAATCATCAACGACTACAGTTAGATTATAAGTTGGCGAGCCATCAGGACGAGCAATGATTAAATCATCCAATTCACTATTTTGGAATTCGACATTACCTCTTACTTCATCTTTTACTATGACACTACCAGCTGTTGGGTTTTTAAACCGAATAACTGGTTGCACGCCTTCTTTTGGCGTTTGCAAATGTCTACAGCGTCCATCGTAACGCGGCTTTTCTTTATTTGCGCGTTGTTTTTCACGTAACGCTTCTAATTCATCTTTAGAACAATAACAATAGTATGCATCGCCTTGTTCCAGTAACTGTGCAATGATTTCTTTATATCGATCGAAACGATGAGTTTGGTAAAAAGGACCCTCATCATATTCAAGACCTAACCATGTCATGCCTTCTAAAATAGCATTTACAGATTCAGCGGTTGAACGCTCAAGATCTGTATCTTCAATTCTTAAAATAAATTGGCCGCCATGTTTTCGAGCATATAGCCATGAAAACAATGCTGTGCGCGCACCACCAACATGTAAATATCCTGTTGGGCTAGGGGCAAACCGGGTACGAATAGTCATAATTTAATCTCTCAAGCTAGATATTGAATTCAAAGATGCGTTATTGTACCAGTATGTGACCTATATATAAGGTATGGATATCAACATGAAACAACTCTCTCTTTCCCTCTTTAGCCTTGGTGTACTACTGACAATCTCTGCGACTTATGCGTGTGAGGACTATTCTGTAAAAGAAGTCAGCTCTGGAATTTATTATCATCAAGGTGTTCACGAAGAACCTAGTGAAAGTAATATGGGTGCGATAGCCAATGTCGGTTTTATTATTGGTGAACAGTGTGTTGCTGTTATTGATAGTGGTGGTAGTTATCTTGAAGGGTCTTATTTAAGACAAGCAATTAAAAATACAACCGATTTACCTATCTGTTATGTCATTAATACTCATGTGCATCCTGACCATATCTTTGGCAATGCCGCATTCAAAGATGATAAACCCACCTTTATCGGTCATGAGAAACTTCCTGCTGCTATCGCAGCAAGAGAAGCTTACTTTGCTAAAACATTCAAAGAAACTTTAGGTAAGGCTTATACTGGAACCGAGTTTATCTCTCCAACTCAAACAGCCTCAATTAATAAGCCTATTACCATCGACTTAGGCAATCGTGAGCTAATACTTACCGCCTATTCTACTTCTCATACTGATCACGATTTGACGGTGTTCGATAGCAATACAAAAACGCTATGGACTGGCGACTTGCTATTTATGGGCCGCATTCCTGTTATGGATGGCAGTATAAATGGCTGGATTAAAACCATGACACAGATGCAAACTATGGACCTTAACTTTCTTATTCCTGGTCATGGCGAGGCAAGTAGCGACAAGTGGCAGAGCGGTCTTCAAAAACAGTTAGATTATTTTACGCTTTTGCGTGATGAAATTCGCGTAATCATTGAAGATTTAGGTACAATCGATCAGGCATCTAAAGAAGTTGGAATACTTGAGCAAAATAGTTGGGAACTATTTGAACATTACCATCGTCGTAATGTTACCGCCTCATTTGTCCAGCTTGAGTGGGAATAATTACAAAAAAAGCAATGGAGAAAATTATGTTCAACCGTACCTTAGCCTTATTAATTATAAGTCTGTCATTTTTTAATGTGTCAGCCTATGCAGCAACGCCTAGTGAACCTCTATGGCCAACGCTGAAAATAGCCTACTTTGGCGATAAAGAGATTCGTGAGGCTGCGAATGACTTACTCGTTATTGAAGCTCCAAAACGTGCTGAAGATGCAGCAATTGTACCTATTACTGTTAAATCTCTAGTTGCTCAAACTGCAGATAAATACATTAAAAACATTCATATTGTTGTTGATAACAATCCTGAACCTTATTCAGCAAACTTTCATCTATCTCCTGAATTAGGTTTAATTGATATTTCTACACGTATGCGTGTTGATCAATACACCTTTGTTCGTGCTATTGCAGAAATGAATGATGGTTCATTACATATGGTGTCTCGCTTTGTAAAAGCATCTGGTGGTTGTAGTGCGCCAGCGGGTAAAGATGCTGCCGCAGCATTAGCTAGGTTAGGAAAAATGCAAATTCGTATGCGTAAGCCTACCGTTGGTAAACCTGTGCAGGCACAAGTCATTGTAAGTCACCCTAACTACAATGGTTTACAGTTTGACCAAAAATCACGTTTATATATTGATGCACATTACGTGAAAAATATTGCTATTGCCTATAATGACAAACCATTATTATCAGTAGACACTGGTATTTCGGTAAGTGAAGACCCAAGTATTCGTTTTACATTCACACCGACTGAAGCAGGATCATTAAGTGCTAACGTTACTGATAGTGAAGGTCAAAATTTCACACACTCAAAAGAAATTTAGCTTAAAACTCTCGACATAAAAAAGGCCGCAATTGCGGCCTTTTTTATGTCAAATATTCTGTTTATCTTCTAATTCTACAACTATCATAAGCAGCAGCATGCGTTTCTTTAAATAGCGCAATGCCATCCTTCACATCTGTATCATCTCTAAACACCCCGCCACGATCTCCAGGCAAGTTACTAAATCGGAAACCTGCATTTGCATCTTCATATTGTCGCTCAGTGAAAACTTCCGCTAACTTATCAATCACACATGAACATTTATGAGTTGCTTCATAGATGTTCATTGCACCTTGATTTAAAGCAATACAATCCTGCACATAATGTACTCGCGTTACTGTTTTAAAATCATTTGCAGCACTTAAGCTTGGCAGTGCTATCAATCCAGCAAGTAATACTGACATACCAACTTTTTTCATTGAGTTACTCCTTATATATTTCCATGATTGCTTATGGATTAAAGACTTCGATACTTAGCTAATAGTTCCGTTCGCTTAGGCATTAACTTTGTGCATCATACCCGAACTTTCTTCATACGTATGTAAATCACTGCAATCATAATGACCGTTTACTTCACATTACCCCATAAATTCAGGTAAACTTTAAATTTTACTAAACACTAGCCAAGAAATCAGACTCAAAGGGCGGAAAAGATTTATGAAAAAGCTGTTACTTCACCTTGATACAGATCCAGTTCCAAGTGCATTTGATCAAGCCGTTGCCTATGATTCAGGCGTTGATAATGTTATTACTTATGGTGGTGTTACACGTGATAATGTCACACCTCATGTACATGGCATGATATTTACCCGTGGTGGTAAAAATTTAAAAAACAGTGCCATTTTTATTGGTGGTTCTAATGTTCCAGCCAGTGAATTAGTTGGTAAAGCAGTAAAAAAAGCCTTTTTTGGTCCTGTTAGTGTATCGGTGATGCTTGACCCAAATGGTTCTAACACTACAGCAGCTGCTATCGCTCGCAAGGTAATGACTGATTACGATATTAAAGGTAAAAAAGTAGTTATTGTTGGAGCTGGGCCAGTTGGTCAACGCAGTGCGCTTTATTTCTTAAAAGAAGGTGCAGCTGAAGTCGTCATCACATCACGTAGCTTATCTCGTGCAAAAGTAATCACAGACCAAATGAAAGATGCTTATGGTGTTAATGTTATACCGGGTGAAAGCCGCAGTGATGAAGCTGTTGCAGACTTGTTACTGGGTGCACATGTAGCCATTGCAACAGGTCCAGCAGGTGTCTGTATTTTGCCAAAACTAGCATGGTCTGGAAATAAAACATTAGAAATAATTGCTGATGTAAACGCCGTTCCACCTATGGGTGTTGAAGGCTTAGAAGTAATGGATAATGGTACCGAGAAAGAAGGTATCCGTTTCTATGGTGCTATTGCGATTGGTAACTTCAAAATGAAAGTACATCGTGCCGCCGTTGCTTCATTATACGAAAGCAATAATCAATTCTTAGATGAAACAACTATTTACGATATTGCTTGCAAAATTGACGCTTAAATAGTGACAGCATTACAGCAGGAAACCGCTCACCCAAATAAGAGTATTCGGGTGAGCGCCCCAGCACGACTCCATTTAGGTTTTTTTGATTTAAATGGTGAGTCTGGAAGAAAATTTGGCAGTATTGGTCTTGCCATTGACTCTCATCGCACGACTATCGAAATAGAGCCTGCTGAAACATTAAGCATCAACTCCGTGGCAAATATACCGACAACAATTACTGAAAAAATTGAACGCATTGTCAATAAATTCTATCAGTCTCTTGGTCAAGAAATACCCGAGAACAAACAAGGTATAAAACTATCTCTTCTTGAGCTCATTCCTGAACATGCCGGTTTAGGATCAGGCACTCAACTTGCAATTACAATAGGCACCCTATTGTGCAGACTACACAATATCTCAGCAAATACTCATGAAATCGCATACAACTTAGGCCGAGGTTCGCGTTCAGGAATAGGTATTGCGACATTTGATCGTGGCGGGTTTATTATTGATGGTGGATTAAGCGACACATCTAAAATCCCCCCCGTATTGGCACATTATGACTTCCCTGCTTCATGGCGCATTATTGTAATCATGGACCAAAGCAACCAAGGGGTTCATGGTAGCGAAGAAATCAAAGCCTTCACACAGTTACCGACATTCCCTATATCACAATCCCAAGCAATATGTCATTTAACCTTAATGACGTTATTACCCGCATTAGTAGAGAAAAAGGTTGCGCCCTTTGGGCAAGCTATCACTGAGATCCAAACACTCATCGGTGATCATTTTGCTCCAGCACAAGGCGGTCGTTATACCAGCTCATCCGTAGCCAAACTATTACAACATGCCCAAAATCTAGGTCATACAGGCATAGCCCAGAGTTCATGGGGGCCGACAGGGTGTATTTTTGTAGATGGCGACGATACAGCTCATCAATTAAAAGAGAGTCTCATTCAATACACCCAACAAGAAAACCTACCATCGCTTTCATTGAGCATTGCACATGCAAATTCAAATGGTGCGGATATTGAAATTAATGGTAAATAAAGCTTATGATGGCAATAATAAATTATAAAACCCAATATTAGAAAGGAATTTCCATGTCTAAACGTTCAATTATTCACATGATCAACCCAATGGTCCACAACAGTCCTTTTGATATCAATATGGCTGTTGATGCAGGCTATGACGTTATCGTCCCTTACGAAAATATTAAATTAGAAGAAGTTTACAACCTAACTCAAGATGCAATTTTCTCTCGAGGCCCTTCAGGCGTTAAAAAAACGGCCATGTTCATTGGGGGTCGAGATATTGGCTTGGCAATGGATATGTTAGATGCATCAAAGAAAGCAATGGTTCCTCCTTTCGAAATCTCTGTTTTTGCTGATCCAAGTGGTGCCTTCACAACAGCTGGAGCATTAGTTGCTTGTGTTGAAAAAGAATTGAAGAAAAACTTCAATCAAGATTTATCAGGTTCTCGTGCCATTGTTTTTGGTGGTACAGGCCCAGTTGGTTTAGCAACAGCTGTTATCGCCGCGCAACAAGGGGCAGATACAACAATTGTTGATCATTTCTCAATTGATACAGCACTTGACTTTGCCGCTGAAGCTAAAGAACGTTATGGCGTAGAGTTACGTGCGACAGCCGCTGCATCTGATGCAGATAAAGCTCGCTTAATATCTAATGCCGATATTGTATTCTGCACAGCTAAAGCAGGTATTCAGGTACTTAATGCCTCTGTACTAGAAGATGCCAAACAATTAAAAGTTGCAGGTGATGTTAACGCGGTTCCACCTCTTGGTATCGAAGGTATTGGTATTATGGATTCTGGTGAGCCATTAACTCATGCAACAAACTCTAAAGGTGCTGTTGCTATTGGAGCTCTAGCTGTAGGTAATGTGAAATATCAACTACAACAAGCCTTATTAACTGAAACATTAGCAGACAAACCAGTTTACTTAGACTTCCGTAATGCCTTTGCTGGTGCCCAAAAACTAGTTTAATTAAACATTCTTCATGCGAAATCAGCACAAACCTGTACTGATCTTTGCACAAAGTGGTCGTTTTTTAGCCCAATCAGCCACCCAAGCCGGTTACCGTGTTTGGGTGGCTGATTGCTTTGGCGACCAAGAAACAGTGTCTTTATCAGAACGCTGGCAAACATTAGCTCCCCTTTCTGAACTAACATCTAACGATGTTCTAAGCTATTTGTCGACATTAACTAGAGGAGAAGATTGCATTCTCATTTGTGGCAGTGGCATTGAGTCTAGCTATTCATTTCTAGATAAATTACCCATCAATATTCAGTATATTGGTAATTCTTTCAAAACCATTTCCACCCTTAAAGTTCCACAATTATTTTTTGATACTCTGAGCAAGTTACAGCTCCCATTTCCCGATACCGTATTTGAAAAGCCTAACACTAGCTCTACTTGGTTGGTGAAATCTGCCTCAGGTTCAGGTGGGAGCCATATTCAGTATCTAAAAAATACTGAAGCGACTTCCAATCACTATTTCCAGCAATATACATCTGGCTGCAGTGGTTCAGTTCTATTTTTGGCTAATGGTAAACAATGTCAGATTATTAGTATTAATAAACAACTAATCTCTGCAAATAACAATAGTCCATTTCGCCTAGGAAGCATTGAAACACCTTGGTTAATTTCTTCTGCTCATCAAGATCAGCTTGAGTTAGCTATCAATAAGATCACAGCAGAAGTGTCGCTGTTAGGTCTCAACAGCCTAGACTTTATTATTTCTGATAAAGGAAAGCTCATCCTCCTAGAGATCAATCCTAGACCGAGTGCATCAGCAGAGTTATTTAACAATAAAGCGGACTTGTTCCAACAGCATATCGATGCTTGCAATGGGTTATTGCCATCTATCTCTATGGTCATGCCAACTGAAAAAAGAGCATTGCATTATATTTATGCAAGCTCTGATGTGATTATTCCGTTCGAGATGAACTGGCCAGCTGAATGTCATGACCTACCCATTTCAGGTTCTCATATTTATGAAGGAGAGCCAATATGTACCGCTCTGATTGATGTAAAAGAAAACCAATTCAGTAATAATTTGAGCATCGTCATTGAGCAAACAATATTTAGTCAACTGTCACCATTATTTAGCTCTAGGTTAATTTAACAGTCGATATTATGAAACGAATAGACTCTTGTTAGAAAAAAACATTGCTGTTTTAACGGTGCTTTGAAGGATTGCTTGAGCAGTGAGGTGGTTCAGTCATCAACGATGAATATAGTGCTGATGTAGGAGTAACTAAATTAGTTGCTGCCAATAAAATGAAACAGCCTCATTAGGGCAGTCCTAATGAGGCCTTATAGTCAATTTACTTAGAAACCTGCATCTTCAAGTAGGTTGGCTATATTTATAAATTATCGTCTTCAAAATTATAGTCCAGGTTTGCTGATGGCTCTTGGATGTAATAACCTAGGGCATAATCAACACCTAGTCGCCACAACAGCGCTAAACTATTTGCATCTGAAACGAACTCAGCAATACTATGTTTGCCCGCTTGCTTGCTCATCTCAATAATTGATTTCACTGCAGCCTGATTTTCAGGATCTTTTGACATGTTTTCAACAAAATCACCATTAATCTTCAAATAATCCACATCAAGAACAGCAAGGCTATGAGAGAAATCGAGACCAGAACCAAAATGTTCTAGACCAAATTCACAGCCAATGCCTTTCAACTGAGAAATTACGTCTTTGGTATTGTCTAAATTTTCAAGTGCCGCTGTTTCACTAATCTCAAAGACTAATGCATTACCAGGTAAACCATATTTCTCCATTAACTGATTAATCCAATCAATAAAATTAGCTTTATTCAGCGTTCGTTTTGATACTTTTATAAAAAATCGTGTTTTTGGATACTCTTTTCTATGTTCAGATAAAGCTGATAATGCATGAGAAATAACCCAATCATCAATATTAATCATCAAGTCAGTTTCTTCGATAAACGGAATGAACTTCTCCGCTTCCGTGACCGAACCATCCTCCTCATTTAGGCGAATAAGCACGTCATATAACTCTTGTTCTTCGCCATGCAAACTTACAATGGGTTGATAATGTAAACTAAAACTACCTGTTTTTAATGTTTCTTGAGCTCGTTCAATCCAGAAATTTGCTTCCTCACTATTATCTTTAGCCCCTTTCTCAGAAGCAGCTGGTTTATACCTAATTACTCGGTTTCCTCCAGCACGCTGAGCCTGAATACAGGCTTTATTAGCGCGCTCAAGACCAACAGAAGATGATGCTAAGCTCTCTGTGATTCGACTGATACCGATACTACACTGTAGATCAATCATCTTTCCACTCGCTTGGGAAACATAATCATCAACAATCTTACGATAGACTTCTGCTCTCTGATCAACATGGGTATCATCACCGCTAGCAATCAATATCGTAAAGACTTGATCTGAGTATCGAGCTAACAACTCCCCCTCTACTCGATCAGCTTTTAATATCGCAGCAACACCTTTCAAAATCATATCGCAAGCTGATAAACCAACTTGTTCTTTTATTTTTTGGAAATCATCAATAACAAGGTAAAGTAATTCTGAAGGTTCATTCCCCTCATCTACTCGTTTAACCGCTGATTCAAGCTCATCCATAAAGCGAACTCGATTATAAAGTCCTGTTAGTGAATCATGGTCTCGAACCTCCGCCAAAGCATCATCAGAAACACTGCTCATGATTTCATTTACTTTTTCACGGATAACTAGCTGTGTACAGCTTTCACCTTCCACTTCAGCATGACTAAATTCGATCGCAGATTCAAACTCTTCGCCTTCTGTATTCACACAAATAACGGTGACTTCTTGAGGCTTTGAATCTGACTGTTCAGAAAACTTTCGGTAGGCAACTTTAAACTTAGCATGGTCAGCTGATGAAATCATATCCAAAATAGATAATCCATCAACATCTTCGGAATCCTCATAACCAAACAAAGCTAAGTATGAATGGTTCACATAAATATGCATGCCTTCATGAACATAGGCTACGGCATCCCGAGAACTTTCCAATAATAATCGAGAACGTTTTTCACTTTCTCGTAACGCCCGTTCATTACGTCGACTCAAGCGACGAACAAACAAGTTATCTAATTCTCTGGCAAGAGCAAAAGGTAGTCGCTTTGTATCGCTAAACTGGATAACATCCTTTGCTCCCAAGTCATAATAATCATCCATATTATCTTGTTCAGAAACTAGAATCAGGCAGGGAATGTCTCTTCCCACATGATGAATTAAGTTTAGTAATTCATTAGGAGTCACTTCATCTAAACCATCTCGACAGAGAATCACATCCCAAGAATGGTTTTTAATTGCCTGCTTTATCTCTTCCAGAGATTCATATCTTGAAGCTCTAACTGCATGACCTGTTCGTCTAATGAGTGCAATAATACTTTCAGCATCAGATAGAGACTCCTCGACCAACAATAAACGTAAAACATCTTCATTTCTTGTCACTATTCTTATCCTCTTTCACAGAGACTTTAGGCTGGACACCTTCTAAGCTCGTCATTTGACCTTCCATCCACTGATAAACCTGCTTATTTAACTCGGTAGCTGTTTTATCTTTAACTACTATTTTTTTACCTATAACCATCTTTATCTTAGATGGATATTTAATGAATCCTTTCTTTGGCCAAGCCTTAGCTGCATCGTGCGCAACCGGTAATACATTTGCTCCAGACTCTACTGCTAGTTTCGCTCCACCAATGCCAAAACGTCCAATCTTACCCGTTGGTATACGCGTTCCTTCAGGAAAAACAACAACCCATGATCCTGACAATAAACGATCTTTACCTTGTTCTACCACTTGGTTCAGCGCTTTTCTACCTGCACTACGATCAATAGCAATTGGATTTAAAGCAGCAAGCCCCCAACCAAAGAAAGGGATCCATAATAATTCTCGCTTTAATACCCATACCTGCTGAGGAAAAATAACCTGTAAAGCTAAAGTTTCCCATGCCGACTGATGTTTACACATGATAACGCAAGGTTCATCTGGTATATTTTCTAAGCCTTCTATTATGTAACTCACACCACAAATTTTTTCGAGCAACCATAAATTCAGGTAGGCCCATTTGCTGACAACCTTATATCGCCACTTGAACGGCATAGGCCATAACAATACGCCCAATAGCGAGAAGACAACCGTTGTCACAATCTGCATACTGGTGAAGACTAAAGAACGAAGAAATAACATGACTATGAAGACTCCAAAAGTGATGTCACTACTGCTGCCAAATCATCATAAACAGCCACGCCATCAGGAATCCCTTTACTCAGTGTTCGCTCACCCTTACCGGTTCTAACTAAGATAGGCGTTGCCCCTACTGCTTGTGCTGCATGCAAGTCTCGTAGAGAATCTCCCACAGCAGGTACTCCTGCCAAGTTAAGGCGAAGTCTAGTCGCCAACTCGGTGTAGGCTCCATCTTTAGGTTTACGACAGTCACACTCATCATCAGGCCCATGAGGACAATAAAGAATTGACTCAATCTTGCCGCCAACTTGTGCCAACATTCGACGCATTTTGCTATGAATTCTTGTTAAGGTATCAACATCCAGTAATCCTCTAGCAATACCTGACTGATTAGTTATCACAACGACGCGATAGCCTGCATGGTTCAAGCGAGCAATCGCTTCTAAACTACCTTCAATCGGCTCCCATTCAGCTGGCGACTTAATAAAGTCATCCGAATCATGGTTTATAACACCATCTCGATCCAGAATTATTAATGACACGGCAATAGCTTCCTCATTCCTGAAGGTGTGAAATATCAGCCACACCTAAAAACAAGGCGCGCGTTTGATTCAATAATGCTAAACGGTTTGTTCGAATAGTGAGATCATCCGCCATCACCATCACTTCATCAAAGAAACCATCGACTGTTTCTCTCATTTCAGCCAAGGTATTCAAAACACCAGCATAATCAGATTTAGCCATTAATGGTTCAACGGCACTCTTCACTGCCACTAATTTTTTAGCCAATGCTTGTTCTGCGGGTTCAACTAATAAGCTGTCATCAATTGTTCCAGCATCACCTTCAGCATCATTCTTTCGTAAGATATTACCGATACGTTTATTACCTGCTGCCAATGCTTCTGCTTGCTCTAATTGACGAAACTCAGCCACAGCCGTTAGGCGCTGCATGAAGTCTAAAGGCCGTGTAGGTTTAACGGCTAATACGGCTTCAAATACATCAGCTTTAAAACCTTTATCTTGGGCATAGCCACGAAGACGATCAAAGAAATATTTCATTACCTGAGCAGTCACATCTTTTTCTGTCAGCACATCAGCAAAACCTTGCTGTGCTTGTTGCAAGAATACGGACAAATCGATATCTAATTTATTTTCAATAACAATTCGCAATACACCTAATGCAGCTCGGCGTAATGCAAATGGGTCTTTAACACCTGTTGGTGGTTGACCTATACCAAACAAGCCGACAAGTGTATCTAGCTTTTCAGCTAAACTAACTGCTTGACCTGATGTTGTTTGCGGCAATCTATCTCCTGCAAAGCGAGGTAGATATTGCTCATCTAATGCCTCAGCAACATCATCATGTTCGCCATCTAAACGTGCATAATAACGGCCCATGATTCCCTGTAAGTCTGGGAACTCACCGACCATCTCTGTCACGAGATCACATTTTGCTAATAAGGCCGCACGCTCAGCTAATTGAGCATCGCCACCAATCTCAGTGGCAATAACAGCTGCTAATTTGGCAACTCGTGCTGATTTATCAAAAACCGACCCCAATTTATGTTGGAATACGATTGTTTTTAATTGCTCTTGGCGATCAGCTAAAGGTCGTTTTCTATCTGTTTCCCAGAAGAAAGCTGAATCACTTAATCGAGGCAAGATGACTCGTTCATTACCCGCAACGACTTGAGCAGGATCACGACTTTCAATATTACAAATAGTGATGAAATAAGGTAATAAATCCCCTGATTTATCACGTACCGCAAAGTACTTCTGATGTTCTTCCATAGAAGAAATCAATGCTTCTGCCGGCAACTCTAAGAAACGTTTATCATATGAACCAGATAATGCCACAGGCCATTCAACTAAGCCCGTCACCTCATCCAATAAATCTTCATTTAAAACAGCTTCGCCACCTAATGTCGTTGCCAATTCTAGGACCTGTCCACGAATTGCTTCGCGTCTCGCCAACATATCGACGACAACATGTCCTTCAGTTTCTAACTGAGGTGCATAGGTTTGGGCAGATTGAATGCGAATAGCTTCCGGATGGTGGAAACGATGGCCACGACTTTCACGACCTGATGTCACGCCCAATAAATCGACTGGAATAACATCATCACCGAATAATAAAACAAGCCAATGTACAGGACGAACAAACTCACCTGGTAAATCAGACCAACGCATGCGTTTTGGAATCGGCAAATCATTAAGTGCTTGCTGCAAAATATCAGGAATCAAACTAACAGCTTCAGCACCGACTTGTTGTTTCTTAAAAACCAACCATGCACCTTTATCTGTTTCTAGCTTGCCTAGTTCTTCAACTTCAACGCCACATGAACGAGCAAAACCTTGTACTGCTTTGGTTGGATTACCTTCATCATCAAATGCCGCAGCAACTGCTGGGCCACGACGCTCAACAATGCGATCTTGTTGGCTTTCTTGCAGGCCATCAACAACAACAGCCATACGACGTGGCGCCGCATAAGAGCGAATTGAATCAAAATTAAGCTCCGCTTTTTCCAGCCCTTGTTTAATGCCAGATTCAAATGCTTGGATTAGTTTTTTTAATGCCTTAGGTGGTAATTCTTCTGTACCCAGTTCGATCAATAAATCACGCTTATTATTTACTTCACTCATGATTTAGCCTCCTTGTTTGCTGACGCTAACATAGGAAAGCCTAAGGATTCTCGTCTGTCATAATAAGCTTGTGCAACGGCACGCGCTAGAGTTCGTACTCGTAAAATAAAGCGTTGACGTTCTGTTACTGAGATTGCTTTTCGAGCATCCAGTAAATTAAAAGTATGTGATGCTTTTAATACCAACTCATAGGCAGGAAGAGGAAGTCCCGCTTCAATCATACGAGCACTCTCACGCTCATAAGTATCAAAATTAACAAATAAACTATCTACATCTGCATGGTCAAAGTTATATTCCGACATTTCCACTTCGTTTTGATGGAAAACATCGCCATACGTCACTGTGCCATTTGGACCTTCAGACCAAACCAAGTCATACACACTGCTTACGCCTTGCAAGTACATTGCAATACGTTCTAAACCATAAGTAATCTCACCAGCGACGGGACTACACTCTAGCCCGCCAACTTGCTGGAAGTAGGTAAACTGTGTCACCTCCATACCATTTAGCCAGATTTCCCAACCCAGCCCCCAAGCACCTAATGTTGGTGATTCCCAGTTATCTTCTACAAAACGAATATCATGAACAGAAGTGTCTAAACCCAACATTTTTAAAGAATCTAAATATAATTCTTGAATGTTCATTGGTGCTGGTTTTAATATCACTTGAAACTGATAATAGTGTTGTAAGCGATTTGGGTTTTCACCATAACGGCCGTCTGTTGGACGACGTGATGGTTGAACATAAGCAGCATTCCATGGCTCAGGACCAATTGCCCGCAAGAATGTGGCAGGGTGGAATGTACCTGCACCTACTTCCATATCGTAAGGTTGCAACAAGACACAGCCTTGCTCAGCCCAGTATTGTTGCAGTCTCAGAATCAATTCCTGAAAGGTTTTTGGCGTTTCAGCCACAGCTACCGATGTTGTACTCATTCGTTAAAATCACAATCTATAATCAAAGATTCCATGATTATAACGAACATCGGACTATTCTTATATATAAAACCCCAACTATTTATGCCATTTAGGCTGAAATATCCTCACGTGATACTGCTCGAACAACATAGCGTAATCTTCCGCCAACTTGAATGGCATTAAATGGGTAACAAGTAACCAGTGTTAATTGATGAGAATAGGCATTATTATCTAACCAAGCAACATCTTCTTTATCAACAATCGTCATGTCTTGCACAATATAATCCCGTTGCCTTCCCATCGTATTATGAATAGTAATCACATCCCCTTTCTGCACATCTTGTAGAAACTCAAAATGGGTATCTCTATGAGCAGCAATAATCGTATTACCTTGTTCAGTTGGGGCTGCTGAGGCAAATACATATCCCGGGCCAAAGGCTAATGATTCTCCCGTTGAGCCCGCCAGCACATATTGATCGACGTTATATTCTGGCATCTCAAGTCTAGCGACTGGCCATGTATCAGCCCAAGGCCATGGTTTAGCTTGCACATTTTCAGCTGTTGATTGACTCCAAGCTGAAGCAATCAACCATTGTGCTAGCTGTGCTTTTGCATGGATATAGCCACCACTCGAAAATAACACTATCGATATACTAAAAAGTACAATTGATAGATAGTGAGCACTTCCACGTTTCATGCTTGTCTCCAGCGCAGAAATAGACTCGCAAGCAATAATATAAAGCCAAGAAGAAGTTGTAATGTAGCGGGCGTTGCTGTTTGTGGCAGCTGCGTCATGACACTTCCTGCAGGTGGGTTCACAGCAATTTCCTGAGACTTTAACTTCTCTGTTATCGGACGTACCGGTGTTTTATCTACCGCCACCAGCGATGTAAATTTAGTCACTAGATGATGACTTAATGCAATATTCACAATGTCAGCTTTAATCAGATCTTTGTCTTCTCCTGCTCGGCGATAGTCGTCCATCAAGCTGCTAATTTTTCGTCTGGCCCACAGGACTGATACAGCCTCAGATTGACCTCCACCCTGCAAAGCGACTTTCTGCTGCCATGTTTGATTCCCATAGTCACCGCTAATCACAATATCATCGGGTAAAGTTGTCGCTTTTAATGTCAAAACTAAAGGTTCACCTAAATATAGGTCAGGCACTGTTTTTGGCCAAACCTCAACCTCAGCCCCCTCTAACTCAAGCTTAATATCTGTCAATACTGGATGAGATAATTTATTGAACAAGCTCTGCATTTTTTGTCTGACTTCATCTCCAGAGCCAATATAGCTGTGACTTCCTCGCCCAAATAAAGCCGCTCTTTGCATAAAATGACTATTAGGTGCACTACCAATACCCACAGTAAATAAGCGACTATCACCTAGCTCTTGTTCAATAATTGAAAACAATTCATCTTCATTGCCAACACTACCATCTGTTAAAAACACTATTTGGCGAATGCCTTTTGTAACTTGCTGAGCTTGTAAGGCCATTTCTAATGCTGGTGCCATTTCAGTGCCACCATCAGCCCGTAACCAGTTCACATAATCATGAGCAGTATCAAGATTGTTTCTATTCGCTACTTTTGCTTGTCTAAACAGGCTGTCCACATCATCACTAAAACGAATAATATTGAAACTATCTTGTGGTCGTAGCTGAGTTAAACCATATTGCAGAGCCGTTTTAGCCTGCTTCATTGATGTACCATCCATTGATCCTGACGTATCAATAATAAAGACGAGTTCTCGTGAAATACTCTCTATATTTAACTTGTTCGGCGGAGTTAGCATCAACATTACATAATCCGCACCATTTTTATGCTGTTTAAAGAGTGCAGCTTGAGGCGCTTGATTATTACTCGCCTGCCAGACAAGTTCAAAGTCTCGGTTAGCAGGAACATCATCAACTAGACGTATTTTTCTTGTACTGTCATTCACCGTGACTTCTTCAACTTCGTGGTATGAACTATTAACCTGAGCTATATCAAAACCTGCTGACAATAGTATTGAAATGTTTATTCGATTAGATGAAGCACTCATCGTCGATAATACCGGAGGGGTAATATGAGAGGCGTCTATTACTTGATCTGTATTAACCGCCCAACCACTTCCATTAAAATGACTAATCTCTTCCATATTAGCTATCGGAGTGCCTGGAATATATCGTGGCGTTATCGCCATTGGAAAACGCAAGCTAAACTCATTGGCATCTTGTGACACCATTTGTTGATATTCAATCACGACAGTAATGCTATCGTTAGGTGCAATATTAGCCACTGAAGTAGTGAACATATTCGGGCGTTGTTGCTCAATTAAACTCGCCTGTTTACCTTCTTTTTTAGCTTGCTGATATATTTTCTGAGCTTGTTTTTTCGGTTTAATATCACCTTCAATAATTCGCTCGCCCACTTTCATTCGTAAATGATCAACCGCCGCAGTTTCAGGAAGAGGAAAAACATAAAGTCCTTCTTGCCATTGTGAAGAGGGGTTAGTAAATGTCTGACTGACCGTCACCCTAGCCAATAAGCCATTAACCTCAATATCTACTTCGGTATTGAGTTTCGGGCTGGCAAGATAATGTCCATGTTCAGTTCGAAAAACTAATTGACCTGATTGTAAACCGGATAAAGATTGCACTTTTTCTAAAGCAATGTCGTCATTAATCTCTGCGTGAGCATTTGTTGATATAAAAACCAAGCTCATTAAAGCGAAACTAACAATAAATCCTATTCCCCAGCTATAGACCGTACAGCTCAGTAAACTTGATAGTAAATGATGCCCTACACTTTGTGTCACCTTCATGACTCTTCCCCCGTTGCTATTAATGTAGCTTCTATTACAACAAGCAAGATGGGAATTTAATGGGTTGATTTATGGCGATATGACGATCAATTGTGGCAGAAAGATGGCAAGGGACCTCATGACTCACTTTTTCAGGTAAAATTGCAGCTTAAATAACGACAAGAGTTATCAACATGAGTCGACATATCGGCATCGTGATGGATCCTATTTCAGCCATCAATATTAAAAAAGACAGTAGTTTTGCCATGTTATTGGCAGCTCAAGCTAAAGGCTGGTCACTGTATTACATGGAGCAACAAGATCTGTTCCTACATCAAGGTATTGTTTCAGCTGAGATGAAACCGTTAACAGTGACTGAAGATGCTGATGATTGGTATCAAGTTAGTGAAAGTAAAACGCTGCCCCTTGCTGATCTTGACGTTATCTTGATGCGTAAAGATCCGCCTTTTGATATGGAATATATCTACAGCACCTACTTACTTGAACAAGCCCAGCAAGCAGGGGTGCTCGTTGTTAATAATCCGCAGAGCCTTCGTGACGCAAATGAAAAATTATTTACAGCATGGTTTCCACAATGTTGCCCTGCAACTTTAGTTAGCCGGAAAGCTGACTTGATTCGCAGCTTTCAACAGCAACATGGTGATATCATTTTAAAACCGCTTGATGGTATGGGTGGTGCATCAATTTTTCGCGTTAAACAAGATGATCCCAACTTTAGTGTGATTATCGAAACATTAACCGATCACGGCAAAACATCACTTATGGCACAACAATTTATTCCTGAAATAGTCGAAGGCGACAAACGCATTCTGCTGATAAATGGCGAGCCTGTGCCTTATGCGCTGGCACGTATTCCTGCCAAAGGAGAAACGCGAGGTAATCTTGCCGCAGGTGGACGAGCTGAAGGTCGCCCTCTAACAGAACATGATCGCTGGATTTGTCAGCAAGTTGGTCCTAAATTACGCGAAAAAGGACTATTTTTCGTTGGTTTAGATGTTATTGGCAACTATCTAACTGAAATCAATGTCACAAGTCCGACATGTATTCGAGAACTTGATCAACAATTTAATCTTAATATTGCAGGCGATTTAATGGACTGCATTGAGCAACAATTATCATGAAACTAACTTCCATCTTATTAATCTGTTTTAGCCTTATATTATCAGGCTGTGATAGTGAACCTCAAACTCGCCAAGGTAAGTTCTTTGCCTTTGGTACTGAAATTGATGTCAGCTTATATGATATTGATGAAGAAGTTGCCGAGAATACAATAGAAGTATTAGAAGATGCTTTTTCAAATGTTAATAATACATGGCATGCATGGCAGCCCAGTACACTAACAACAATCAACAAAGCCATTAGTGAAGGTCAAACTATCGCGATTGAAGAAGATACTGCCCAGCTTATTAATTTAGCTAAATCTCTAGCAAGTGATAGTCAGCATTTATTTAATCCTGCTGCTGGGAAATTATTCGAACTATGGGGCTTTCATCAAGATAATTGGTTTGAATCTCACCCCCCTCCTAGTGAAGCTGATATCAATACTTGGTTAGCAAGTCAGCCAACAATGGATAATATTCAAATTACAGATGGCAAACTCAGTAGTAATAATAATATGGTAAAACTCGGCTTTGGTGCATTTGCTAAAGGTTTTGCTGTAGACACGGCCATTGAAGCCTTACAACAACAAGGCATCACCAATGCGATTGTTAATATTGGTGGCGATCTTCGCGCGATTGGCTCACATGGACAACGCCCTTGGATTATCGGGATCCGTCACCCACGTCAAAATGGCATGGTTGCTTCAATTGCTTTAAAAGGCGATGAGAGCGTATTCACCTCGGGAGATTATGAACGTTTCTTTCAATATGAAGGGAAACGATATCCTCATATTATTGATCCTAGAACAGGCTACCCTGCTGAGCAAGCAACTTCGGTCACGGTATTACATAGCAATGCTTCTATTGCCGATGCCGCGGCTACAGCGCTATTCGTGGCTGGGGATGACTGGCCCAAAATGGCAGCTGCAATGAAGATTGAGCGCGTTATGCTTGTTCGCCCTGATGGTCAAATTGAACTAAGTCCATTAATGGAAGATCGCGTCCGCTTGATTGGTAATACAAAACCCGCCATTATACGGACAGAATATTTTCAAGCTAAGGACTCAAGTCATCCATAATTATGGGAAGAATCACAGCCACTGATCGGCTCATTTTCACACTGTTATTTTCAGCTATCATTCACTTAAGCATTGTTTTAGGGGTAGGCTTTGGCGCGTCATCTAAACCTACTAATACTCCCTTGAGTAATCTTGAGATCACTTTAGTTAAACAACAAACAAAAGAAGCGCCTGAAAAAGCAGACTTTCTTGCTCAAGCAAATAATGAAGGCGGCGGTGAACTAGATGAAAAAGTACCAGAGCCAAGCCCTGAAGATGCAACCGCAGAACAGCAGGCCTCATTACCCCCCCCTTCTCCACAGCCACTACCTACTCCACCAGCACCTGAGCCAGAAATTGCTGTAAAAGAAGTTCAACAAACTGAAACTGAGGTCATCAAAGAAGAAAGTAAACCACTCGCTACACCAACAAAGGCAATCGTCCAAGCTAAGGCAGAACGTATTGTAGAGCAAGCATTAGAAGAAGCTGATCAGCGACAAGCAGAGCCGACTATTTCAGAAACAAAACCTAAAATATCTGCTCGCGATTTGAAACTACCTAGTCAAAGTGAAATAGCCTTATTAGAAAAACAATTTGATTCCACGGCAAAAGCACTTAGCAAACGTCCTAAAAAACGACAAATATCTGCTGCAACTAAAGAATATGCTGCTGCGGCATATATGCGAGCTTGGGCAATGAAAGTTGAGCGTATTGGTAACTTTAACTATCCACAGGAAGCAAAACGTCAAAATATAAATGGCAATTTAATGCTGACTGTTGATATCAATGCTGATGGTAGTGTTCCACCAGATGGTATTGTTGTATCACGTTCATCTGGCCACAAAATATTAGATGATGCGGCCGTCAGAATTGTTCGTCTTGGCGCTCCTTATGCCGCGATACCTGAAAATGTGTTATTGAATAGTGACATGCTCACTATTATTCGAACTTGGAAATTTAAAACTAGCCGAGGTCTATCGACTCGATAAAGGACTTGTTAAGTTTCTTGTCTAGATTTTGCCACTAATTCATAGCCCATTTGAGCTTTGCTAATATCACTTGGACTTACTGGCAACTGTTGACATAGTGTTGTCGCTAAAATCCCCAGCTGTCGACTGTCTCCAGCTTTTAACTCTAGTTCAACTTCATGAATATTTGTATTTAGACTACCAGATCTTACTTCACCACGATCATAAGCAAGTTCGATTTTAGTGCCATCTGCTAGTGTTAGCTGCAATGTTTCACGCCAAAAGTCAGTAGTAAATAAAGGGGCTAAGGTTGACCATATTTCAGCGTTATCAATGATCGTTGCTAAGGGCGTCAGTTTTAAACTTGCAAGATCCCACTCCGGACCTGCTAGATCATATTCCCACTCTTCTCTTTGATGTAGGCCATCTTTTACACTTCCAGATGTTTTAACCGTTTGCAGGTAATGCTCATTGATCTGACGCATCCTCAGGCCGAGACCTTGTTTACTGAGATATAAGTCATCGGTATCAAAATAGGTACTAACAAGGTGATCACTGACTATTTGGCCATCTGCCATTTTCAAAAGTTCTGGTAACAATGATAGATCAAGCTTGTCATCACTGGTAACGACTAATTTAACTTCTTGCTCTAATGCCACTAGTTATTGCTCCAACAACGGCGCTAAATAGTGCCCTGTATGTGACGCCTTATTTTTGGCTACGTCTTCAGGTGTGCCTACAGCTACCACCATACCCCCACCAGAACCACCTTCAGGACCCATATCAATAACCCAGTCTGCAGTTTTGATTACATCTAGGTTATGCTCAATCACCACAATCGTATTACCGCGATCACGCAAGCTATGTAATACCTTCATCAACTGCTCAATATCAAAGAAGTGTAAGCCAGTAGTCGGTTCATCAAGCACATAGAGTGTCTTGCCTGTATCTCGCTTTGATAATTCTTTTGCCAACTTAACTCGCTGTGCCTCACCACCTGATAGCGTGGTCGCATTTTGACCAAGCTTGATATAGGTCAGACCAACGTCCATCAATGTTTCTACTTTCTTCGCTACGGTTGGAATATTGATGAAAAATTCGTTGGCTTCTTCAATAGTCATATCCAATACATCAGTAATTGTTTTACCTTTATAACGAATATCCAATGTTTCACGGTTATAACGTTTACCTTTACAAACATCACATGGCACATAAATATCAGGCAAGAAGTGCATTTCCACTTTTATTAAGCCATCACCCTGACACGCTTCACAACGACCACCTTTAACATTAAAACTAAAGCGTCCTGGCCCATAGCCTCGAGAGCGAGCTTCAGGTGTGCCGGCAAATAACTCACGCACTGGCGTGAAAATACCTGTGTATGTAGCCGGGTTAGAGCGGGGTGTTCGTCCAATTGGGCTTTGATTAATAGCGACAACTTTATCGAGCTGCTCTAAACCTAATATTTCACTATGAGGAGCTGGTTCAGCTGATGCATTATTCAGCGTTTTAGAGGTCATTTTCAATAAGGTATCATTGATCAATGTCGACTTTCCTGAACCTGACACCCCAGTTACACAGGTCATTAAACCCACTGGAATATCAATATCAACATTACGTAGATTATGACCACATGCACCTCGGACCGAAATAGATCGTCCGGCATGATACGGAATTCTCTGCTGAGGAACTTCAATCTTACGTCGACCAGACAGGTACGCTCCCGTGAGTGAATCCTCACTATTAAGAATATCTTGAGGTGTTCCTCTTGCTACAATCTCGCCGCCATGAACACCGGCACCAGGACCAATATCTAAAACATAATCAGCCTGGCGAATAGCATCTTCATCATGTTCAACAACAATAACGGTATTACCTATATCTCTCAGGCGAGTCAGCGTGCCTAATAGACGTTCATTATCTCGTTGATGTAAACCGATGGAAGGTTCATCAAGAATATACATCACACCCACTAGCCCGGCACCAATTTGGCTCGCCAATCTAATCCGCTGCGCCTCACCCCCAGACAGGGTATCTGCACTACGCGATAAACTTAAATAATCTAGACCTACATTTACTAAAAAACTTAAACGCTGAGAGATTTCTTCAACAATCTTACTGGCAATTTCACCTCGGTTACCCGGTAAGTTTAATTCTTCAAAATACTGTTTTGCTTCACCAATCGGTAGCTCACTTACCATCGGTAGAGATGTTTGTTCTAAAAACACATGGCGTGATGCTAAGTTTAAACGGGCACCATCACAATCAGGACATGAACGAACCGTATGATATTTTGCTAAGTCATCTCGAACACTATTTGATTCCGTCTCGTGATAACGGCGTTGCATATTTGGGATCACACCTTCGAAAGTATGACTACGAGTGACACTTTTACCGCGATCACTCATATAGCTGAAATCAATTTGAGTTTTACCACTGCCATAAAGAACCGCTTTTCTAACCGTGTCTGATAAGTCTTCAAACGGCACATCTAAATCAAAGTCATAGTGCGCTGCAAGTGACTTTAGTAACTGATGATAATAGGCATTTCGACGATCCCAGCCACGTACAGCACCGGCATTTAAACTTAGTTCTGGATGGGCTACGACACGAGCAGGATCAACAAATTGTTTTACTCCTAAACCATCACAGGTTCCACAAGCGCCAGCAGGGTTATTAAAAGAGAACATTCTAGGTTCTAGTTCAGCAATCGAATAACTACAGGTCGGACAGGAAAATTGCGATGAGAATAGCGTTTCGTTATCAGCCTCATCCATCGAGGCTACAAGAACAATTCCATCTGTCATCTGCAATGCTGTTTCAAACGACTCAGCAAGACGTTGCTGTAAATCTGGCCTTATTTTAAAGCGATCAATAACCGCTTCAATCGTATGTTTTTTTCTCAACTCTAATTCAGGAGGATTCTCTAGCTCAATAATTTCACCATTAACACGAGCGCGAACAAAACCCTGTGCTCGCAGGTTTCCCAATATATCTTTATGCTCACCTTTACGATCTTGAACTACCGGTGCCAGCATCATCATTCGCTGACCTTCAGGCATTTGCAGAACTAAATCAACCATTTCGCTAATCGTTTGAGCTGCTAATGGTTCATCATGAGTTGGACAGCGTGGTTCACCCGCTCTGGCAAACAATAAGCGCAGATAATCATAAATTTCGGTAATCGTTCCAACTGTAGAGCGAGGGTTGTGTGAGGTTGATTTTTGTTCAATCGAGATGGCTGGTGAAAGACCTTCAATATGATCAACATCAGGCTTTTCCATCATTGATAAAAACTGTCTTGCATATGCCGACAGTGACTCAACATAGCGTCGCTGTCCTTCAGCATACAAAGTATCAAATGCCAGTGAAGACTTACCTGATCCCGATAATCCGGTGATCACAATCAGTGAGTCACGAGGTAAATCGACATCAATATTCTTTAAGTTATGAGTGCGTGCGCCACGAATACTTATGCTTTTCATTAAGCTACCGTATAATCCGTATAAAAAAACTAACAGACCAATATACTATCTAGCCTACTATGACGCAAAAACAAAACTCAATATCTGCAATGACAGCACTAGAAAAACGTAGCATTTCTGGGCTATCAGGCATCTTTGCATTGCGAATGTTGGGCTTATTTATGATTTTGCCTGTATTCACTTTAGCTGCAGACCAATATAGTGGGGCAACCCCAATATTAATTGGTCTAGCGATTGGTGCATATGGTTTAACACAGGCTTTATTACAAATTCCATTTGGCATGCTGTCCGATCGTATTGGTCGAAAACGTGTCATTACTATTGGTTTACTGCTGTTTGCTGCAGGTAGTGTGGTGGCGGCATTAGCTGACTCTATCTATATGGTTATTGCTGGTCGCTTATTACAAGGTAGTGGTGCTATTGCGGCAGCTATTATGGCCTTGACTGCGGATCTGACTCGAGATGAACATCGTACCAAGGCAATGGCCAGTATTGGTATTAGTATTGGTTTGTCATTCTCTATTGCATTAGCCGCAGGGGCAGCCTTAGAAAGCTGGATTGGCTTATCCGGTATTTTCTGGGCGACAGCGCTCTTGTCGCTAGTAGGTATTGCTGTGTTACATCTTTGGGTGCCTACCCCTACACGTCTTGTTAATCATCGTGATATCGAGCCATCTAGCCAACAGTTTCTAAATGTATTTCGTAATGCCGACATCATGCGTATGGTCTTTAGCATCATGATCTTGCACAGTCTCCTTACAATCAGTTTCTTTGCTCTGCCTATCACCTTATTTGAACATGCTGGGCTTGCTAAAGATCAACATGCTCTTGCCTATCTACCGGTATTAATTTTAGCCTTTATCAGCATGGTGCCTTTTATCATCATTGCTGAAAAACGTCGCAAAATGAAACCTATCTTTATTGGTGCCATAGCCGTTCTTGCCATTGCCCAATTAGGTTGGAGCCAGCTATCTAACTCACTATCAGGCATGTTATTTTGCCTATGGCTATTTTTTACTGCTTTTAATATTCTCGAAGCTAGCCTGCCATCACTGATGTCTAAACTAAGCCCATTAGCCAATAAAGGCACAGCAATGGGCGTTTATTCTAGTGCCCAGTTTATCGGTGCATTTATTGGTGGAACAGCCGGTGGTTTTATATTTAGTAAATTCGGTGTGTCAGGTGTATTTATCGCAGGTACCATCTTAACCATCTGTTGGCTGTTAGTAATATTACCGATGCGACCACCCAAACACCTATCAACGCGTATTATTCATCTCAGTAATATATCGGATGAAAATGCCAATGATATTGCGCAAAAACTCAATAGTATTCATGGTGTCGCCGAAACTATTATTGTTGTTGAAGAGCATGTAGCCTATGTAAAATTCTCACCTGATGAGATTGATGACAATGCATTGGATGCATTTCACGCTTAGTCATCGTAGAATAGTTGGTTAAAAATAAATTCAAGCTTTAAGGAGCAACACCATGTCAGTAAATAAAGTAATTCTTGTAGGAAGACTCGGCGCAGAACCAGAAAGTCGTGCATTCCCTAATGGTGGCTCACTTTGTAACCTTCGTTTAGCAACATCAGAAAGCTGGAAAGACAAACAAACTGGTGAACGTAAAGAGCGTACTGAATGGCACCGTGTCACATTAAACAATCGCCTAGGTGAAATCGCTCAGCAATACCTACACAAAGGTTCACAAGTGTATATCGAAGGTCGTATCCAAACACGTAAATGGCAAGATCAAAGCGGTCAAGATCGTTACTCGACAGAGATTGTTGGTAATGAAATGACTATGCTTGATAGTAAAGGTGCCGGCGGTGGCGGTGGTGATTACCAACAACAAGGT
>Ga0209495_1000283_pt1 | contig 41343 bp, 39 predicted proteins | sample EN1Hudsemesocosm_FD_184629 | JGI IMG/M metagenome (GOLD analysis project Ga0209495, IMG submission 184629) | Methane-oxidizing microbial communities from mesocosms in the Hudson Canyon - EN1E Hudson Canyon (SPAdes) (version 2) | ecosystem: Environmental > Aquatic > Marine > Cold seeps | place...
TGATGGTATATCTCACATTGGCTTAGAACGTGATATTGCTGTCTGTTCTCGAGAGGTCAATAAATTTTTTATTAGAACCTTAGAAAACAATAAAGAGCAACTGGTCGAAAATAATCTAGATATTTTTACCAGCCAAGAGACAAAAATTTTCTCTGCACTACTCGCTCAAGAACAGATAACTATCCCCTTTTTCTTATCCCTAGATAAAGATAATCAACGTCGCTTACAAGCAGTGGCAACAAGTGAACAAAATCAAGCCCATAAACCCCAACTATGGTCTGCATTGCAAGAGCATGTAGTTGCAATGTCACAGTTATTAACTGAGTTACCAGCAAGGCCTGATAGCTCAGCAAGCTTCGGATTATACTGTTATCAGGATCACACTGGTCAATGGAAAATTCAAGCCGACTACGCCTTTACCAGCGCAGCGCAAAAGTCGCTGTTCATTAATCAAGCCAAGCGCTATGAACACTATCACTTTTATCACTGCACATTGACACCTATCAATGCTCATTTAGTTGAACAAGAAAGTGACCTTATGCAAAAATTAGTGCAATTACGTAGCTATAAACCACATAAAGTAAAACAAGCTAGAGATGCACTGCATAGCTTATTTGCTGTGGGAGAACTGATTGATATTACGGATATTATCAAAGCAAACTATTGCCACTAAGCCTCCGCTGCTACCGTCATCTTATCAATCCAAACCGATCCTGTACGGGTACTTCCGCGTTGTTCGACATCATTAGCAACGGCTTGAATACCCATGAACATATCTTTTAAATTACTGGCAATAGTAAATTCATCAATTGCATATTGAATTTCGCCATTTTCAACCCAGAAACCAGCGGCCCCTTGAGAGTAATCACCAGTGACAATATTCACCCCCATACCCATGGTTTCTGTCACCACAATACCCGTGCCCATTTGTTTCAGTAAAGCAGCAAAGTCTAAATCACCACTATCAATGGTCAGATTGTGTACACCGCCTGCATTTGCAGTAGTGGCCATATCCAGTTTTCGAGCAGAATAACTATCTAAAACATAACCTTGTAAAACGCCTTCCTGCACAATATTACGAGTTTTCGTTGCTACCCCTTCACCATCAAAAGTCGCACTTCCCAGACCTTTTAATAAATACGGTTGCTCATGAATATGAATAAATTCAGGGAATATTTGTTTGCCTAAGTGATCAAGTAAAAACGTTGATTTTCGATATAAAGCGCCACCACGAATAGCACTGGTAAACTGACGAAATAATGAGGGAGCAATCTCCGCGGCAAAAATAACCGGATACGTTCCAGTGGCTACTTTTTTTGCATTAAGACGACGTACCGTATTCTCGGCCGCACGCTGACCAATCGTTAAGGCTGACTCTAAATCAGCCGCATCTCGTTTAATGTCATACCAATAATCACGCTGCATACCTCGCTCATCATCGGCAATTAAGGTGCTCGATAAACTATGGCGAGTACTAACGGTACTGCCGATAAAACCATGGCTATTAGCATATATGCGGCCACCTTGATGACTAGAAACTGTGGCGCCTTCCGAGTTATTGATTCTACTATCAAGGTCGAAACCAGCCTGCTCACATTCCATAGCAAGTTCAATCGCCTGATCGGCAGAAAGCGCCCACGGATGATACAACGATAAGTCAGGAAATGCGGTTGCCATTAAGTTCGCATCAGCCAAACCTGCATACTGATCTGCTTGTGTATGCTGGGCGATACCACAGGCTGCTTTCACTGCATCGGCAATCGCATCGGGGCGTAAGTCCGAGGTACTCGCCGAGGCTTTTGTTTGGCCAAAATAAACCGTAATACCAAGGCCTTTATCATTATTGTGTTCTAATGTTTCAACATCACCTTGTCGCACTGTCACAGATAAGCCCGTGCTATGGCTCACGCCAACTTCAGCCGCACTCGCCCCTTGTAAAGTCGCTTGTTGTAATGCGATCTCAGCAGCTTGTTCCAATTGTGAGTTATTCATATTAGTTGTCATAAAAACCTATTCTTTTATTTGTCACACACAGGACAGCTTGGATCTTGTCCTAATTTCATTTCTTGCCAAGACATTGATAGCGCATCAAAGATCAGTAGTCTTCCCGCCAATGTGTCACCAATGCCTGTTATTAACTTAATTGTTTCAACCGCTTGCATACTACCAATAATACCGAGTAGTGGTGATAACACACCACTTTCAGAACAGGTTTGTTGTAACTCACCTTCATCTTGATAAATACAGCGATAACAGGCGCTACCACTTATACGAGCATCGTAAACGGTCACTTGGCCTTCCATTCTGATCGCCGCACCAGATACTAAGGGTGTTTTCGTCGCTTGAGTCACTTCATTTAATAAAAAACGAGTGGCAAAATTGTCACTACAATCTACCACGATATCAGCTTCTTCAACGGCCATCGTTAAGCTTGTTTGATCTAGCCTTGTTGTTTTTATTTCTAACTGACAATCACTATTAATGGCTTTAATGCTATCTGCCGCCGACTCGACTTTAAGACGGTCAATATCATTTTCACTATGGATAATCTGTCGTTGAAGATTAGATATTTCAACCAGGTCATCATCCACCAGCGTTAGCTTGCCAACACCCGCTGCCGCTAAATACATTGCCACGGGAGAACCTAAACCACCAAGACCGATGATCAGTACCTGGCTGTCTAAGATCTTTTGCTGCCCAACAATATCAATCTGAGGCAGTAATATCTGGCGGCTATAACGTAATAGTTGATCGTCATTCATATCTGTATTGTGACTTGAAACTTAAGACGGGATATTATAACGGCTGTTGTCCTATCACTACCCGATCATTGTCACCATAATCCTGATGTGAAGCGATATTGGTGAAGCCCGCCTCGCTAAATAATGCCATCACTTGTTGTGCTTGATGATAGCCATGCTCAATCAATAACCACGCTGCCGGCTTTAAACACTGCTTTGCTTGCACAATAATTTGCCGAATATCATCAAGGCCATCAGTACCAGAAGCAAGCGCACTCATCGGTTCAAAACGTACATCACCTACTAATAAATGCGCATCATCCGCTTCAATATAAGGTGGATTACTCACAATCATATCTATTGAATTAGCTTTAATAGCAGCAAGCCATGAGCCATGCCAAAATGAAACATTGGTCAGCTGATGTTGGTCTGCATTATGTTTGGCCACCGCTAATGCTGGCCATGATGCATCCGAGGCAAAGACCTTTATACTTGCATCTTCCTGAGCCAAGGATAGGCCGATAGCTCCCGACCCAGTACCCAGATCCACCACAGTCATATTCGCTAGCAACTTTTCTAAGGCAAGCGAGACTAATAATTCCGTATCTGGTCTTGGGATCAGAGTATCGGCAGTGACCTTTAAGTCTAAGGACCAAAAGCCTCGTTGCCCTGTCAAATGAGCAACAGGTTGCCCTTGTTGACGTAAATCAATTAACTTTATGTAATCTGCTTTTTGGTCTGTCGTTAATTCTTTTTCAGGCCATGTGTGCAAATAACTACTGGCACAAACTAGCGTATGACAAAGTAAAACTTGGCTGTCTAACTCAGGACTTTCTGAATTATTAAGGTTTATCACACCATAGTTTAACGCTTCAGCTATATCCATTTACATAAAGGTTGCAATCAACAGTCCTACAACAGCAATACCGAGACCAAAACAAAATCTTTTTAGCGTTCTAATTTGTGCCGTTAAGGAATCAAGGCCATTTTCATCTTGCTCAAGCAGTGCTTGAATCGCAAGTTGTTTTGTTGTCAGATTGTTAGCGATAGGATCGATAACATCACTGATCAATTGAGGTATGGAGTGGCTCATCATCTCTGCTGCCTCTACACGCAACAGACTATCACTTGCCGGTGCTTTAGCGGTTATTAATGGTGTCACAATTTGAGGCAGGTTTTTATTTAAATATTCAGTACAAATATCAGGAATAAGTTGCTCTAATTGTGCACTTAATTGTACGCCAAGATCTTCTTCTTGGTCACCTAGCCATTCGTCGCCTTTTTCGCTTAAGAACAGGGTCACTTGGCCGGTAATATCCGCGTCATCAATCACTTTTTGTACTGCTTGTGTTGCCGCTTCATGTACAAGTTCAGTGGTAATTTTTTGTGCTGTTTTTTCTGCGATAATTTCTGTTTTAGCGGTTAGAGTTCCAGAAAATTCAGCCAAACTGTCTGTCATCTGAGCATTAACTAATTCTGCCACTGAATTCTCAACTACACCACGGACATCTTGCGTTACTTTAGCTAACAGTGATTGTTCAACCTTAGCCAGTATCGAGGCGGTTAATGCCGCTTCATCTACTTGATCAACAACGGCTGTTGCTAGGCTGTCTATTGTAGCAGCTGACGAATCTTTTTCTACTTGGGCTAGAATTGATGCCAATGTTTCAGCAACAGGGGGTTTGGTCAGCGCTGTCATCGCCCCCACATTCAGCGCTTTATTTTTATCTTCTTCAGTATCATTGCCCGTACAAATAATGACGGGAATACTTGTCAATTCTGGATTAGCTTTGATTTTTTGGGTTGCGGTTAAACCATCAATCCCACCCATCATCACATCCATAAAGATAATGTCAGGTCGTGTATTGTCAGACTGTAAATAATCAATAGCTTCTTCACCACTGCCAAACTCAACCACCTCATAGTGATACACAGCCAACAGTTTTTTTAATGTCATGCGTGCAACACGAGAATCATCAACTACTAACGCTATTCTTTGCATACTCTTTTATCCTAAAAATGTTTGCTTGCACCTACCATACACGATAAGCATCTAAATCTACTTTAGTAACATACGGGCCTAACATAACCACTTCGCCTTGATAGCGTTGCTGCATATCACTGGCAAATTCAAAAAAGTAGGTGCGTTGAATTTGAACTCGCCCCTGACTATTTCGCTTTAATCTCAATTTTTTCCAGCCAACCGTATCATTTAAAAATGATACTCCCGCTCGATTACAACTATTTTTAGCCGCTTGAATAGCCGTTTCTGCAGCACCACGGCTATTCCACCAGAACCATGCTAAACCACACAATAACAAAATGGTTAAACCATTATCAATCACCCTAAGTCTCCCCACATCGTTTGCACCACGGCTAATGCGGCGACTGTTGCCGTTTCTGTCCTTAAAATTCGCGGTCCAAAGCTGACTGACTGATAATCAGCGCCATTGGCCTGCGTTATTTCTTGATCACTTAAGCCCCCTTCAGGGCCTATCAATAGCGCAATATCATGGTGTTTTTCAACACTCATAAATCCTTGCTCAGCTAATGGATCTAAAACCAATTGGCATCTTACCTTATTCTCAGCTAAGGCATCCTCTAATGACATAATGGCGGTTAGATCTGGCAATATACTACGGCCACTTTGTTCACACGCACTCACCATCACACCTCGCCAATGCGCTAAACGTTTCTCCGCACGGCCACCAGACAATTGCACATTACAGCGCTCAGTGATCACCGGAATGACGCGATTAACACCTAGTTCGACTGCTTTTTGTAAAGCATAATCCATTCGTTCACCACGTGATATCCCCTGTAAAAGGCTTATATGTAATGGTGATTCATTATTGATATCAAGCTGCTCGCTTAAACGAACAACTGATGTCCGCTTAGATACCTGTTCTAATATTGCATTCACTTCTAATCCTGCGCCATTAAACAACCGCAGTGTATCACCCTGTTTTAATCGCAGCACTTGGACTGCATGGCGATGGGCAGCATCCGGTAATGTAAAAACATCACTGTCGGTATTAAGTTGTGGGCAATAAAATCGCGTAATTCGCATTTATTTATATCATCATTTATTACTATCTGAGCTATTAGTTTACAGGGTGTTGGCTAACGTTGAAATACGTGAATAACTTTGCTCGTTCAAACATTAATAAAATACCTTACCCTCGTCTCTGCACTAGGCCCATAATCATCAACTGTCTGCATCTTGATCTGCATATTCACTGTTCACAATAGGATTGCTATACTCATATGATGAATATTAATTTAAAGCAATTAAAAGACATTGTTATTTCCACCAGCAAAGCTGAACTGCTGCCTCGATTTAATGCGGTTGAACGCGCTTATAAAGCGGATGGCAGTGTTGTCACTGAAGCCGATCTTATAATGCAAGAACTGTTAACGGCACGTTTAAAAGCCGCCTATCCTGATATCGATCTATTAGGCGAAGAAATGACCTCTGAGCAACAGCAAACATTGCTTAAGTCATCAAAAGCCTTATGGTGTCTTGATCCTGTTGATGGCACCAGTAATTTTGCCGCCGGACTACCTTATTTTTCGGTGTCATTAGCCTTAATTGAAAACGGAGTGGTTAGCTTAGCAATTGTCTATGATCCTATAAGAGATGAGTGTTTCTCTGCTCAGCTTGGCCAAGGTGCTCATTTAAATGATCATGTTTTATCATTAAAAGAAAGCGACTTACCGCTGCAGCGTGCGATTGCATTGATCGATTTCAAACGTCTTAAACCTAATTTAGCGACCCAGCTCGTTACCAAGCTACCTTATGGTTCACAGCGTAGTCTCGGTTCAATCGCATTAGAGCTGTGCTGGCTGGCCGCTGGCCGCGGTCATATCTATCTGCATGCTAAACAGCATTTATGGGATTACGCTGCCGCACTATTAATCTTGAATGAAGCCGGTGGTCATGCTTGCACACTTGAAGGTGAAGCAATAACGACGCCTCAGCTTACAGCGCGTTCGACAATAGCCGCACTGGATAAATCACTATTTAACGCATGGTGTGATTATTTAAATGTTGTGCCCAGAGCTTAAACAATGATCAGCCCTGACTGGCCTGCGCCCGATAATATTAAGGCGTTCAGCACCACACGCCAAGGCGGTTTTAGTATCGCGCCTTATGACTCGTTTAATTTAGCTGATCATGTTGGTGATGATATCAACAGCGTTAAAAAGAACCGAGACTTACTCGCGCTACAGGCCCATTTACCGGAGTCACCTCGCTGGCTGAAACAAATACATGGTGCGACGGTTGCAAAGGCATCACAGTGGCAACAAGGCGCTGAAGCCGATGCCATTGTCGCCCAGCAAAACAATCAGGTCTGCGTCATTATGACGGCAGATTGTTTACCAATCTTATTGTGTAACCAACAAGGCGACTGTGTTGCTGCTATTCATGCTGGCTGGCGTAGCTTAGCCGCAGGTATTATTGAAAACACTCTGGCGCAATTTAACGGCCCAGGCCAAAATATAATGGCGTGGTTAGGCCCTGCCATTGGCCCATCACAATTTGAAGTAGGCCATGATGTTGTTAGCGCATTTACTGACCAGATGACATCAGCGGCTGTCGCCTTTCAACAAACGGATGTCGACCATTACCTTGCCGATATTTACCTGCTGGCAAGGCAACGATTAACATCATCCGGCGTCAATGCGATTTTTGGCAGTGAACAATGCACCGTATCCAATCCAAGCCATTTTTTTTCATATCGACGTGATGGCATCACGGGCAGAATGGCATCGATGATCTGGATTGGGCCTAAATAAGGTATGATCTGCTAATTAACAAACCCATAGCTGGAATGTGATGGAATTATTATATTGGATTATTGGTTTTAGCCTAATAGGTGGCTTATTAAGTGTCGCACTGGCATCGACCATCTTATTGCTATCTGAAAATGCGCGTAATGTCGCTGTTCCTCATCTCGTTAGCTTTGCCGTTGGTGCTTTATTAGGTGCTTCATTTTTAGGGCTGATACCGCATGCGCTCGAACATGAGTTTGCCGTTGATGCGCATAATATAGGCCTAACACTCCTGTTAGGTCTGCTATCCTTTTTTGTCTTAGAAAAACTGGTGTTATGGCGTCATTGTCATAATGATCACTGTGATGCTCACATCAACCATGATGCCCCCGCTAAGAATGGTCATGGCCACAGTCATGCTCATAAAGGCCAAGCCACAGGCACCTTAATTCTGATTGGTGACACCATCCATAACTTTGTTGATGGTATTTTAATTGCTGCGGCTTTTATGACCGATCTTCATCTTGGTATTGTCACCGCATTAGCTATCGCGGCCCATGAAATCCCCCAAGAACTCGGCGACTTTGTCATTTTATTACACAGTGGATTCAAACGTAGTAAAGCACTGTATTACAACGTCCTGTCCAGCTTAGGTACAGTTGTTGGCGCCTTGCTGGCTTACTTTGCTTTATCTGAGATGCAACACCTATTGCCATATATTCTGGTTGTTGCTGCTTCAAGTTTTATCTATATTGCCGTGGCCGATCTTATTCCTGGTTTACATCACAAAGTTAAACCATCAGAAACACTCGCGCAGATCTCATTAATCGCGGCAGGCACCCTGTTTATCTATATTACGCATAGCACTTTGCATTAATCTATGACTCAGGCAATCAATAAAATCCTCATTATTGGTCCATCATGGATTGGGGATATGGTGATGGCCCAATCATTATTTATTGCACTGAAAGCAGATAATCCTAGTGTCACTATTGATGTTTTAGCCTTAGCATGGACTAAGCCCTTATTAGACCGCATGCCTGAAGTGAATCAAGCCATCACCATGCCAATTAGTCATGGTGTCTTTGGCTGGAAGATGCGCCAACAACTTGGTCATGAATTACGCTCAGAACGTTATGACCAAGCCATTGTCCTTCCCAACTCATGGAAATCAGCGCTCATCCCTTGGTTTGCCAATATCCCGCTTAGAACCGGCTGGCGTGGTGAAATGCGTTATGGCTTAATCAATGATATTCGTAGTTTAGATAAACAAGCCTTGCCGATGATGGTGCAACGTTATGTATCATTAGCCTATCCAGCATCACAGGCAACTGCAGCGCCAAGCCACCCAACACCATTGATGATTGCTGACACACCCTCAGTTGACTATCAAATCCCACTGACAGCACAGCAAAAACGTTTAATCTTTTGCCCTGGTGCAGAATTTGGCCCCGCCAAACAATGGCCGGCTTCACATTATGCCGAACTGGCGAATAATTTACTTGCTCAGGGTTGGCAGTTACTTATCTTGGGCTCAGAAGCCGATAAAAGCATCGCCAATGACATCACTAAAGAGATAGATCCCAATGTAATTAGTAGCGTGTCCAATCTCTGTGGCCAAACAAAATTAAGTGATGCCATTGATTTGTTAGCAAGCGCCGATCTGGTTGTATCTAATGACTCTGGTTTAATGCATATCGCTGCAGCCTTACAAAAACCACTGCTCGCACTGTATGGACCAACATCACCTAGCTTTACTCCACCCTTGGCGAATAACGCCCATATTATGCAAATAGAGGTCGATTGTGGCCCTTGTTTCCAACGCCAATGTCCTGAAGGCCATCATCGTTGCATGCGTGATATTAGCAGTCAAGATGTGCTTGAGAAGATTAATACCACTGCATTATGATGTCTTTAGCCACTCAGAAAATGAGCCAGATCAGATGGCAAACGGCACTGTTTAGCCTCGTGCTTTCCACACTTGCCTTTTATAGCGATGACATTATTAACCGTGATGGTATTCTCTATATCGGCATGGCTGAGACCTATCTACAACAGGGCTTAGCTGCAACGGCTCAGTACTCTGATTTATATTGGCCTTTTTATGCCATCTTGATTGCTCACTTACACTCCATTACCTCAGTGCCACTTGAGTTTAGTGCCAGTATTCTCAATACTATTTTTTTTGTCGTATTAACAGATGCACTCGTATTACTGAGTAGTCGGCTTGTCGCCAATAGTCGCCAATTGACCATTGCAGCCTTATTATTTCTTTGCCTGCCCACATTAAATGACTATCGAGATTTTATTATTCGGGATGCTGGCTACTGGGCTTTTTGCAGTTTAGCGCTGTATCAATTTATCTTATTTGTAGAAAAACCGAGCCTCGGCAAAGCGGTTATCTGGCAGGTCACTGCCACACTCGCCATCTTGTTTCGTATCGAAGGTTTAGTGACATTATTGGCATTACCGCTTTATTTAGTATTTACTCTGCCCTTAAAACAGGCACTAAAACAAGCTGGTCAACTATATTTCCTATTCATCTTCGCTGCTATTACGACACTTTTTTTCAGCATGAGTCAGACAGGGTTTTTAACCGCCTTTGGCAAAATAAGCAGCTTAATAAAATACATTCATCCTGACAGTTTTTTAAGCGCATTCAATGCCAAATCAGCCATTATTGCCAGCGATGTTTTGCCCGTCTTTTCCGCCGATTATAGTGGCCTTATTTTAGCTTCTGGCCTTATTACCATGCTGACTTATAAAATGATAAAAGCATTGTCACTGGGCTATATTGTGCTGTATTTCATCCCATGGCAGAAGAACATACCACGACCTAATACTCCCTATTTCACCCTCATCACGTATTTTGTCAGTCTCAACCTCACCGTGTTATTGGTGTTTCTTTTCCATGGTTATTTTATTACCACGCGTTATGCCGTTGTGGCTGTACTTGGTCTATTGTTACTTATGCTGCCCACCATATGTAGCAATATTGAAACTCTCTGGCTCAATAAAAAACGAGCTCTCGTCCTCGTTGTAGCGCTGATATTGTTTATTAGCTTAGTTGCCGGCATGACTCAGAGTAATTCAAAAAGCTATATCCGTAAAACAGCACAGTGGAGTGCCGAACATATCCCCCAAGGCAGTCATATTTTAGTCAATAGCAAAGAGTTGCAATATTACTTTGCCAAATATCATGGACTTGCCAATATCGAGGTAAGCTCAGATTTTTCGGCCCCTGAGAAATATGACTATATGCTGACTGTAGAAGGCAGACGGAATACTCAACTGAAAGCAACACTAGCTCCTCTGTCACTAGAGACGATCTACAGCCGTAAAAATAAGCGCGGCGATCAGGCTGTACTCTACCAAGTATTGCCTTAAACAGAACTACAACGACTACTTTAACTGACTTAATTTTTTCTTAATTTGGGCTCCCTAGTATTGAAGCTGACCTCAATATTTCAAATGGAAAAATAATGTCTGAGACTGATAACACTCAGGTTCTCGAATTTTCGAAAAAATACAGTGCAGCACATGCCCAAGCCTATTTTAAAAACACAGCACAGGCTTTTGGCGTTCTTTGTCAAACTGGCGCGATCATCAAATAGCGAAAAAAGCATTAAAAATTGCTGGTAATCCACGTAGTGTTTAGATATGCCTTGTGGTACGGGTCGCTTTTGGGCTTTGCTTGCTGAGTCTCCTGACAGAGAAATTCATGTCTGTGACAATAGCCAAGATATGCTCGATACGGGCTTAAAATTTCAACCAAAGGAAGTGGTAGCAAGAATCACTTCTTCTTTCCAAGGTTCAGCCTTTGATCTGCCGGTTAATGACAATTTTGCTGAAAATATCTTTTGTATCCGTTTAATCCACCATATTGGTGAGGCCAACGATCGCTTGAAATTGTTATCGGAGTTACACCGAGCGACATCATCGACTGTTATTATTTCACTTTGGCTGGATGGCAACTATAAAGCACGGCGCCGTAAAAAGCTTGAAGCAACAAGGGAGACAGGTTATTATCAAAATCGCTTTGTTATCCCAACAACGACCATTGAAGATGAGTTTAAACAAAGTGGCTTTCACATTGAAGAGCGTTTAGATTTCATTCCCTTATTTTCTATGTGGAGGACTTACGTTCTTAAAAAAATATAACTAAGTGCACATACAGCAATGACAGACTACTTCGGCCAAAAATGGCAAGCAATATTATCGGCTAATAACTTAGACAATTTCGATTTAATATGGAATTTAAAAACAGACTGGTTTGAAGAACCCAATGTACGCCGAGGCGGCTGGAGCGGTGTCGTAAAAGTAGCACTTGATACGCCTAATGGACCAGCATCTGTCTTTATCAAACGGCAAGAAAATCATGTCACAAAAACGCCTTTACATCCGATAAAAGGGCGACCTACATTTGAGCGTGAATTTAAAAATATTTTACGCTTAAGGAAACATAATTTACCTACTTTAGAACCCGTTTATTTTTCTAAACGAACTCATAATGGTGATCTCCAGGCCATTTTAATTACTAAGGAATTAGAAGGTTACACCTCTCTTGATTCTGTAAGATTCTTATCTTATGGTGATTTAATAGCAGACAAAGCGCATAAACATCGTCTACTTAAAGCAGTTGCCGATACGCTCCGCTCTATGCATCACTATCATTTTCAGCACAATTGTTTTTATTTAAAGCATGTCTTTGTCAAAGCGATTGATGATGATTGGAGTATAAGAATAATTGATCTTGAGAAACTCAAACGCACGACGTTTAGAAAAGATGCTGCTTTTCGTGATCTTTTTACACTCCACCGTCATGCAAAAGGCTGGTCTTACCAAGATCATGTCAAATTATTTCAATACTATGTACAAGAAACCAGTTTATCAGCACAATCAAAAACATTGTGGCGTTTAATTGAAGCGAAAGTCCTATCGAAACGTGATAAGTGAATTAAACCGACACAGACTTGATATAATTGCCTTGATATACCCACCCCATGTTTAAACTGAGAATTATTTCATGATCGTATTAGGCCTATCTGGAGCAGTAAATCACGACGCCTCTGCTGCGTTATATATTGACGGTAAACTGATTGCCGCGGCAGAAGAAGAACGCTTTCTCAGAGATAAACATGCTAAAGGTAAAATGCCTTATGAAGCGACTAAGTTCTGTCTCGAACAAGCAGGTATAAAACCTGAACAAATTGATATTGTTGCTTTTCCTTATGCTGAGATCGGTCTAAAGTCTCCTGCTCGCTGGCACTATGCTAAACGCCATTGGTATGCACCTGATCGTGCTTTGACGGCATTATTTAGTGGTAACCGCCGTTACTGGCGCAACCATCGAAATGTCATGACTTTGCTTGATGATTTAGGCATTGATTCAAAACGGGTTAAATTTGAAGCGGTCGAACACCATCTTGCCCATGCCAGCAGTGCCTATCATCTTAGTGGTTTTAAAGAAAAAACGGCTATTATCGGTATTGATGGTAAAGGCGAATATGCCACCACCTTCTTTGGTTACGGTGAAAATGGCAAGATTCATAAGATCAAAGAATTTTATGATCCTGATTCATTAGGTGGAATGTATGGTGCATTAACCGAATTACTGGGTTTTGAAATGCTTGATGGCGAGTTCAAAGTCATGGGCATGGCCCCTTATGGTAATCCAGATCGTTTTGATTTTTCTCGTCTTATTGATTGCCATGATGGTGACTTCAAAGTAAATACCAAATTGGTTAATACTGTTGGTCTACGACGTTATAAAAAAGACGGTAAGGGTTACTTTTTCAGTCCCAAATTGATTGAGTGGCTAGGTCCAATACGTGATGGTGATGAAATTGATGATCCTTATATTGATTATGCTGCCAGTATTCAAGCCTTATTAGAAAAAACAGCACTGCACCTAATTGACTATTATTTAGGTGATATTATCAAACAAACAGGCAAAGTCTGTTTTGCCGGTGGTGTTGCACTTAATGTGAAACTGAATCAACGTATTATTGCTATGCCGGATGTGAAGGAACTCTTTGTTCAGCCTGCTGCCAGTGATGCAGGCACCGCGATTGGCGCTGCGAGTTATGCCTCTGAAATGGCCGGTGTGCCCGTTGAAAAGATGGAACATGCTTATCTTGGTCCAGCCTTCACAACACAGCAGTGTATTGATGCCTGTGAAGCATATCCAAAGGATGTGTCATGGAAGAAACTGGATAATACGATCCAACAAACGGCTGAAATTTTAAATGCCGGCAATCCTATTTCTTGGTTTCAAGGCCGAATGGAGTTTGGACCTCGTGCCTTAGGTAACCGAAGCATTCTCGGCAGCCCAAATCACTCTGGTGTGGCCGACAGAATTAATGCTCAAATTAAATACCGTGAACGCTGGCGTCCATTTTGCCCGAGTATATTAGATACCGTTGCAGCTGAAATACTGCAAACGGAACATCCTAGCCCTTATATGACGTTTACCTTTGATGTTGCTGAGGCATGGAAAGATCGTATTCCAGAAGTCGTGCATGAAGATGGTACCGCTAGAGCACAAATTGTCACCCAAGCGACAAATCCAAGATACTACTCACTGCTACAAGAGATGGAAAAACTGACCGGTAATGGCGTGTTACTCAATACCTCATTAAACCGCCGCGGCGAACCGATGGTGTGTAGCCCAGAAGACGCATTGAATATGTTCTATGGCTCAGATTTAGAGTACTTAATCATGGAAGATATTTTGGTTACCAAAGCAAGCGCATGATCACTTTACAGCCAACAATGATGATCGGTAAAGGTTTACACCGTGAGTGTTTTACCCACCCAGACAGTGATCATTTATGTATTAAGGTAGTCACCAACGGTAATCAGCAAGAAACTGAGCGTGAACAACAGTATTATCAACTATTAGAGAAGCGAGATATTGCCTGGGATATGCTGCCTAAGTTTCATGGCAATATTGATACCAATATGGGCGATGGCGCGGTGTTTGACCTCATCAGAGATCATGATCAAAACACATCTAAAACACTGGAATTTTATCTTAACGATGTCCAAGGTTTCGATGAGTTTAGTGATGAAATATTTGCTGCATTAGAAAATCTGAAAAACTATCTGATTCGTGAAAATATTATAACGATGTCGATAAAACCGAAAAACATACTGTTCCAGAAGCAAAAAGATGGCTCAGGAAAAATCATTATCATCGATAATATTGGTAACTCAGATTTTTTCCCTATTAGTAGCTACAGTCGTTATTTTGGCCACAAGAAAATCTTACGTAAATGGGCTAATTTTAAAATCCTATTAAAAAAACATTATGCAGATAAGCCCGCGGTAGTCACTCTTGCCGAGCATATTTAGGTCTTAACAGCTACAGGTTTCGTAAATAGTGCCTTAGCTTCGCTAGTGCCGGCCCTAAGGACTGAGAACACGAAATTCTGTACAGTATTTGACGTCTCGGTAAGGTAAACCATTTTTCCCAAAACAGTTTCTGCCATGATTTCTTTTTTATTGGCTCTTCAGAATTATCCGCGACAACCGTGGCCAGTTCATCCATCCATTGTGCATCTTGTTCATAGCCTAGTGTGATCAGGCTTTGTGATATATCGCCGTATTTATCAATTTGCGCTTTGATATAGGGCATATTATTACGCCATTTACCAATACTGGCCGTAGTTATTTTTCTCGCTCCACCCAGTGCATCCTCTGACTTTTTCGATGGTTTGGCCACATTATGATAGTCACTAAATAATGTTTTTATGGTTAAAAAAGGTAGTCTGCGCTGTAACTCCAACTGGGCCTGATCAGGATCAGCAACCAAGTCTTCATAACGAACAGTGATAAAACGTGGGTTTGAGTCCAGTTTATCCGCGATATTTTGGTGAACCATCCAGTCATGAAGGTTGCCCCAAATCTTCTTATCCTGACGATTATTTTTATGGCTGCGACTAGAAATAGTATCTCGAGGATCGCGTAATACATAGATCACATAGAGATTTTTATTCACATCCAGTGGATAATCTACCCGTTTTATATCATTTGGTTTTTTTGTACATAAGACCTGATAGCTTTTTGGGTATTCTTTAAAAATACTATGTTCATGATCGGTATAACCATCAATTTTAAAACAATTGATCATCAGTTCAGTCATCAATGTTGTGCCACTACGTGGTAAACAGCCGACAATGTGAATATGTTTAGGGGTCATTAGGAATCTTCAGTCAATTTAACAGTGAGCCCGTAGGCATCGGTGTATTGCGATTAAGTGAATAATACGGACAAGCTAATAAGATGTAAATGAAGTCTAACTTATATACTGCAAACTCTTGTACTATATACCCCATCACACCTTTGCAAGAAGTTAATAAATGTTTCATCTATTCGATCAATATCAGCAAAAAAAAGCTAAATCCTATGGCGTGAAACTGAATAATATTCACCGCTTCAAATCTTATTCCACACTAGAAATAGAAGCCCCTTGTCGACTCGGGGATTTAGTAGCAGATATCCCTGCATCAATAGATAAACTGACTATAGGTGCTTACACCTATATCAGAAGTGATAGTGAACTTTTATCTGTGTCAAAAATTGGTCGTTTTTGCTCAATTGGTCGCAATGTGATGATTGGCTTAACACCGAGAAACCACCCTATTAATTGGGTTTCAACAAGCGGCCATGTCAGTCGGGGTTATGAAGAACACTGTCAGCCGCTGACGATTGGTCATGATGTTTGGATTGCTCATAATGCCGTTATTATGGCTGGAATTTCAATTGGTCATGGTGCTGTCATTGCTTGTAATGCTGTTGTCACTAAGGATGTGGCACCCTATCAAATTGTTGCAGGCAACCCTGCCAAAGCAATTCGTTTTCGCTTTCCACCCGAGCAAGTACAATCACTATTAAAAAGTGAATGGTGGCAGTATGATATTAAACAATTACAGGCAATGAATTTTGAAGACGTCGACAAGTTTAATCATGATAAAAAACTTGATCTAAAAGCCGTATATAAATCAATTTTAATAAAAAACAAGCGTGTTTCTTCGCTCGCTTAATTAGAGTTAGCTGTTGTTAAATAATGCTGCGTCTAACATCGTGCATAGTTCTGGTGCTGACTGTTGCCAATTTTTTAAAAAGCGCTGCTGATCTTTGGCATAGGCTTTTTGGAAAGTACTATCACTGCAATGCTCTTGCATAGCATCCAAGTCAATAAGTGAAATCTCGCCATCTTGTGTTATCAATAGATTACTGGCTTTTAAATCGCCATGACTAATCTTATAACGGCGTAACACACTAAATATTGTTTTGAGCTGGGCTAGTTCTGGCTCGGTTGGCATCCTTGACTGGTAGGCATCAATTAACTCTTGGCCATCACTATATTCACACACTAGATAAGCTGTTTTACGAAATGGACCGACACGTTGCTCAATAAAACCCAATGTTTTCGGCGTAGGGATGCCTAATAATTCAAGCAAGTTTGCATTTCGCCATGACACCGCTGCTCGACTTGGTCGATAACAGCGCTTTAACAAATGCCAAACACTTTTAATATTATATCTTTTAATAACTAATTGTTTATCGCCATATCTGACTTTAACTACCGTGGCCGAATTACCATCTTTAAGTAAGTCACCACCCTGCACTAACTGCTCAATATCGCCAATAAAGTCTTGGCCAACCGCATTTATAAAAGATCGACGGAAGGCAGTTTGCTGCTGAAAGTTGTGTTTATAAAAGGTCATAGTGCAAGAACGAAAACGTTTTTTTAAATATAAGGTTTTACGTTTTTGCCAAGCCTGATGGATATACTGTTTGGAACGTTTTTTTTCTTCTTCATTCCAAGACCAATCACGCTGCGTATAATATTTTCGTAACCGTTTTACGATCTTTTTTTGCTGTTTTGGTACAAATTGCACAATCAATTTAGCCAAATTCGCCAAACTGACTTCGCGGCTTACAGCTGTATTTTTAGCTTCTACCTCTATTGAAGCCAAATCAATAAGGAAAAGTTTGTCTTTTGAAATCAATATATTATCAAGATGAAAGTCATCCTGGTAAATTCCCGCCTGATGTAATTTAGCAATTAATTTTACTAATTTTTTTTTGTATTTGTTTATATTATTTGGATCATCATTAAAGGTTTGCAGATCTGTTAAATATTGATAAGCAATAAGACTACAACCTTCAGTATCACTATCAAAAAAAGCTAACTTCGGCGTATTCACACCAGATCGTGTCACCTGTTCAAACCCACTCTGCTCTCGCTTGAGTTCACGTTGACCTTTCTGTGCATTTGAAAATAATTTAATGACGTAAAATTTGCCCTTACTTTCTGCTTTTACCACCAAACGTTTAGCCGGTAATAAACGTAATACCTTAGAGCAATTATACCTTTGGCCATTAATATCTAAAAAAAACGGCAGTGCTATATCAAGATCACCGCGATGAAATGAAGCCAAATGATTATGGGTATCTTCACTCATGTTCTTTATTTATCACGTAATTTAGCAGCACGTTGTTCAACTTTAAGCCAAAAATTCTCTTGTAATGCTAATGTATCTCGTAATGATTTACCTGAATATAGTGTCATAAACCGGAATAGATCACGTTGAGTTAAATCAACATCAAAGGCTGAAAATAATAAACTACCGATATCTTTAACTAACCACCGTTGTGGTACTTTTTTTCTAATCTGAGCACGGTGTAAATCAATTAAAAATAAGCGCGTATCATCATCAATAGTATTTGTTTGAGCGAAAGTCTGATCCAATAAAAAATGGCATAAATAAAAATCACGGTGATTCATGCCATTTTCATGCATTTTCCGCGAAATTAACGCTATTTTTCTGATTAATTTAACCTTAGTTGTGAAAGTTGGCGGCATTTGTCGCCACTGTTCACCTAAATATTCAAGGTTCATGGTATCAACAAGATCATCAGTCACTAAAAATGACAGCTGTTTAGCAGGGTTCCAGCCCTGTTCACCATAGGCGGCTATTTTCATCGTATCAAGTTGATGTTGTTCTAAAAACTTAATTGCCTGCCACTCATTTTTTGCACCAATAATGGGTAGTCTTAATTGCAATAGATTTTTTACAATTTCCCCCCAACCAACGCCTTGATGTAGCTTTAAAAAATAACTGTTATCGCCTAAGCCAAACTGTAAGGTGCGACGCCCTTCTTTACTGCGAAAGATTTCACCTTGCTGTGTTTTCGCCTTATCAAAGGCATTCTCTTCTGACCAGTATTGAGTCATATCTGAACGTAAATAGAGTTGTTGATGTTGGGTCATTTTATTTACCTAGCCATGATTCAATCTGATCGGCACACACTTCGGCTCGCGAGATATTAAGTACACGTTCACTGCCTTGACCTCGTGATGGGATCTGAGTATTCATGCTGTCTTTGTCAAAAATTCTACTAGCTCTGCCAATACATTATCTTTGTCCAGTAAGGTCGATTCAGCATCGTCTTCAGCTAAAAAAGCATAACCACAACAGTCTGTCACACAGAGGGGTAATTTTGCTGCCATGGCCTCAGCAAGCACCATGCCTGCAGCCTCTTTTCTTGCTGGATGAACTAAATAGTCCGCGGCTAAATAAAATGGACGTAACTCTGCCTGCCCACCAAAAAACTGATAATCAAGCGCTGTCAGTTGTTCTAGTTTCTGCTGATATGGCTTTTGTTTGCCGGTACCCACAATCCATAAAACAAAGCGTGATTGTTGTGTGTGATCTAATTGCTGCAAGGCATTAATTACCCGATCTAAACCTTTGGTTTTGAAATCTGCCGCGACAAATAATAAGACAATTTTATTTTTATCTTTTATTAATGACTGTCGCCATTTTCTAGCGGCCTGCCACGCCTGTTGCTCATACCGAAATTGTTTATCAATACAGACAGGTAATAACATATTACTCTGCTGTTCAAGCTTAAAGTAGTGTTGATACTGCTGCCGTTGAATCTCGGTTAGATAAAAAACCTTTAACGCCATATTTGAAAACAAGCTCCGTTCAATATGGGCATAGCTACGATAGCGCGGCAGTAGCTTGTTAAGGCCTTTATACTTATTGGCACTAAAACAAGGATCAGCCGCAAAATAAATATCCAAGCCGGTCATTTTTGTAAAACCAATCACCGCATCAAAATTATGAGTCTGTTTTAAATCAACGACATAGTCTGACAAGGCTTGCATACGACCATGATTAGTTTGTTGTTTATTTTCTAATAAAAAATACTGCCAATCCTCATTTTTATCTCCCTGCCAAGCCGTGCTAATAATTGAAATCTTATGCCCTCGCTTTGCCATAGCAGTGACAACAGCGAGAAAGTCTCGTTGTGCTCCTCCAAATGGAAAGTATTCAGTTATGGCAAAAGCAAAATGCATTATTTATTTGATTCCTAAAACGGCCAAAAATGGTGTGAAGATAAACAGGCTACTTTTGGTGCTGAACCAGCAGATGCGCTATCATGGAAGCTAATATTATCATCTGGCAAGCATAAGAGGTTAGCCGTGTCATTCAAATCAACACTTAGTCGCCACCAAGAAATGGTTGCAGGCTTATATGCACTTGAAGATCAGGTCGATACGCTGATCAATAATGTCAGAAAATGTCTAGCCTCAGGAAATAAAGTACTTTTTTTTGGCAATGGCGGTAGCGCTTCTGATGCCCAACATTTAGCAGCAGAATTTGTTGTACGTTATTATAAACAACGCGCACCACTGGCGGCAATTGCGCTAACAACAGATACCTCAATCATCACTGCTCATGGTAATGATTATAGCTTTGACACTATCTTTGATCGCCAAATTCAAGCTTTGGCTAAACCAGGTGATGTGGCAATTGGTTTATCTACCTCGGGTAATAGTGCCAATGTTATCAGTGGTCTAAACGTGGCCCAACAACAAGGCTGTGTCACCGTTGCCTTTACTGGCGAACAAGGTGGTCAATTACTTGAACAGGCAGATCAATGTATTTGTATACCTTCTACTGAAACCGCTCGCGTTCAAGAAGGGCATATCATTATTGGCCATTGGCTGTGTGAAGCCTTAGACGAACAAAGCAATTAATGAGCAAACAGATCATTACCACTGATGTGGTCATTATTGGTGCTGGTATTGCAGGTTTATGGTTACATCACCGACTCAATAAAATGGGCTTCCATGCCTTATTATTAGAAAAATCGACTATTGGCAATGCACAAACATTAAGTTCTCAAGGCATTATCCATGGCGGAGCTAAATATGCACTGAATGGCATCCTATCCAAAGCAACTCAAGCGATTGGTGATATGCCTGCACGCTGGCATGACTGCCTCGCAGGTCACGGTGATATCGATTTAAGCACTGTGACTGTATTAGCAGACCACCAGCTGATGTGGTCTAAAGAGCAGTTATCTTCAAAAATTGTGTCTTTTTTTGCTAGTAAAGCGCTCAGCAGTCGAATGCAGACAGTCGAGAAATCAAAGCAACCAGCCTTATTTCAAAATGCAAACTTTAAAGGTGATCTGTATCGTTTAGAAGAGCCGGTACTGGACATTCCAAGCGTCATCAAAGCTATTGTAGAACCATGGCACGATCGCATTTTACAAATTCCTAGCGCTAGCGCTATTAACTGGCAGTATGATGGCAATAATGTGCAATCACTTCAGCTAGACAATGATATAGAAATCCAAGCCCAACAATTTGTACTGACAGCAGGTGAAGGTAATCAAAAATTACTGGACTCACTCGGTATAAAAAGCCCAAGCATGCAACGCAGACCCTTGCAGATGGTAATGTGCAAAGCTCGCGATACACAGCATTCTCTACCGGCGATTTATGCACATAGTCTAGGCAGCGGTTCAAAGCCGATCGCGACAATAAGCAGTCATTTAAGCGAAGATGGCAATGTAGTTTGGTATATTGGCGGCAATATTGCCGAACAAGGTGTTGGCAAATCATGCCAACAACTGAGCACTGAGGCCGCCCAACTATTACGCGATATTTTACCTTGGTTTGAACAACCCGAGCTTGACTGGGCAACACATAATATCAACAGAGCTGAGCCACAACAATCCGCCCTCTCTCGACCCGATACAGCCTTTGTTGAATCTAATAATAATGTGCATATTGCATGGCCAACCAAACTAGCGCTAGCCCCTGATTTAAGCGATAAACTAATTGCCCAACTGAGCAAACAAAACCTAGTCGCCAATACACATGTTTCAGTGACTGTTTTACCACTAGCGAAAATTGGTCCAGCCTTATGGGATAGTAAATTTAAATGACCGCCTATTTAGAACAAGGTAAACAAATAGCAACTACCGGCATAGAAGTCTCGCCACTTGGTTTAGGCACGGTTAAAATCGGCCGTAATAAAGGCGTAAAATATCCCACTGCGTTCACGATTCCTGATGATAAACAAGTGCTTAATCTGCTCGATCACGCTTGGGACTTAGGTATCAATCTAATCGATACCGCGCCTGCTTACGGTAATAGTGAACAACGTTTGGGCGAACTGTTGCCAAGACACAATCATGACTGGATTATTGCCACCAAAGTAGGTGAAACCTTTGATAGTTCAACAGGCGAATCACAGTACAACTTCACAGCTGAATTTATCACCGCCAGCATCAAACAAAGTCTAAAATATCTCAACCGTGATGTGCTTGATATTGTATTGATTCACTCCGACGGTAACGACGAAACAATCATCAAGCAAGGTGCTCTAGACGTATTAGCTGACCTAAAACAGCAAGGCCTAATTCGTGCCACAGGCATGTCGACTAAAACTGTTGCAGGCGGCTTATTAGCCCTACAGCAATCTGATATCGCCATGGTGATGCACAATCTACAATACCAACAAGAACAAGCCGTGCTCGATCAAGCCCAACTTGATAATAAAGCTATTTTTATCAAAAAAGCACTTGCTAGTGGTCATTTAACAGCAAATAGTGTGCAACATAACTTCAACCTTATTTATGCCAATCAAGCGGTAAGTAGTGTCATCATCGGCACCATTAACCCAGCACACCTTGCAGACAATGTCGCTAAGGTTGCTTTAGCTTTGAGTAAGCTTTAAGTTTTTCACCACAGAGGCACAGAGATTTACGCATCTTTTCAGCCAATCTTCTTTGCCATTGCCACAAAAGTGGGGTTCCAACGATAATAAAAACTTCAACTGCTCATAGATTTCCGCTACAAACATACTGCAATGACGGCGAATTGATCTACAACTCCTAATATTTACCCAGCTCTCGTTTTTATCGCCCCAGACTTGGGTTTATTTTTTGGATAAATGCAGGAAAGTGTTTGAGCGCAGCGAGTTTTTTCCTGCATCCGAAAAAGATGTATTAGTCTGGGATCCAATGATAATGTCGAGTGCCCTTTGGATGAAATACCTCCCTGTATTTCACTCTAGCGAGTCGCTCCGCGCTCAAAACCTGCTCCTGCAGATTTTTCTTTGATTTGTTTCTTTTCGGCACGCAAAAGAAATGAACGCCTAGCGGCCAGCGACAAATAATGATATTAAAACTAAATTCACTCTAGTGACATTACGGAAACGAAGTAAGAAAAGGGGTAATGATGGAAACTTATTTCCCCTGACTAATCTTATCCACAATCGCCGTAGTCGAACAGTTCGGCGTCATGCCCATCACTTTAACCTCACCGCCATAAGCCTCAACAATCTCCCAACCGACCACCCCTTTTTTATCATAGTCGCCACCTTTGACCAGAATATCGGGTTGCACTTCACGCAATAAAGCTTCAGGTGTATCGCCTTCAAAACAGGTCACCCAATCAACGGATTCTAAGCCTGCTAACACCGTTAAACGTCGGCTTGCGGTATTGATTGGTCGACCAGTGCCTTTCAGCTTGGTCACCGACTCATCGGTATTAATCGCTAAAACAAGTCGATCGCCCTGGGCTCTTGCTTGTTCTAAATAACCGACATGACCTGCATGTAAAATATCAAAACAACCATTGGTAAAGACAACCTTTTCGCCACGTTGTTTGGCCTGTTGCACAGCAAGTTTCAATTGCTCCACTGTAACTACTCCGGCAATACTATGATCAGTATTATTGGCGCCTTGATGGCGCTCATATTCAAGCTGTAATTCTGGGCCACTGACGGTAGCGGTGCCTACTTTACTGACCACAATACTGGCCGCTACATTGGCTAAGGTGACGGCTTTTTCTAGGTCGTCACCCGCTGCTAATGTCGCTGCAAGTGTCGAAATGACGGTATCTCCAGCGCCGGTTACATCTGAGACTTCTTTAGCAATAGCAGGTAGATGAAACTCGGGTTTATCTTTGCGAATTAACGACATGCCATGTTCACTGCGTGTAATCAGGATAGCGCCAATGTCGAGTTTATCGATAAGGTTTAATGCCTTCTCAATTAAGTCAGCTTCTGACGTTACTTTGCCGACTACCACTTCAAATTCAGTCATATTGGGGGTAATAAGATCCGCACCGCGGTATTTTGAGAAATCATCCCCTTTGGGATCAACTAATACTGGGATCTGCTGTTGTTTTGCTAACTTAATCCAATACTGTGGATCAGCCAATGTGCCTTTATTGTAATCCGACAAGACCATTACTGAAGTACCAGCCAATAAGGGTTCAACTAATGTTTTCAACCCCATCCATTCATCGGCTGCAAAAGGCGATTCAAAATCCATTCTTAATAGTTGTTGGTGATTACTAATCACCCGCTGTTTAATGATAGTACCGCTTGTCGTCGATGGATGAAAAGCACAAGCAACACCGACTGAATTCAAACGTTGTTGTAAGGTTTCTGCCGCACTATCTTGTCCAGTGATGCCGCTGATCTGACAGCTTGCTCCTAAAGAGGCAATATTCATTGCCACATTAGCCGCACCACCTGGTAAGTCTTCTAAACGTTCAATATTCACTACTGGCACCGGGGCTTCAGGTGAAATTCGACTCGCATTACCGTAATAAAAACTATCTAACATCAGATCGCCAATAACTAAAACCTGAGCATTATGGAATGTTGGGAATGATTGTTTCATCGTTTTATGACGGCTCACTTTAGGTATTAGAGGTACTATTTTGCGGGTAAAAGACGTTCGAGTCTATCCCACACGTCCTGGGCAGTAATATTTGCCATGCAAACTGGCGCACCATTGACTGCATTTTCAAGCGGACACTGGCGTTTATAACAAGGTGCACATTCAAAATCACTGACTATATGTTGCTGATTTTGGCCATAAGTACCAATTAATTGTGTATCGGTTGCACCGTAGATGGTTACTGTCGGCAGGGCTGATACCGCTGCTAAATGAGCTAAGCCAGTATCACTACACACCGCACCTTGTGCTTTATGGGTAATCGCGGCCACTTCATTTAAACAGAGTCTTGGCAAAGCATAGGCGTCAGCATCAACGCTGGCAATCTGTTGAGCGCGTTGAAATTCTTCCTCATTACCGCAGGGTAATAAAACTGAATAACCGTGTTCAACTGCTTTTTCTACTAGCTGTTGCCACGCTTCTAATGGCCAAAGTTTTGTCAGCCAACTGGCATTATGGACAAACAATAAATACTTTTCAGGTAATTCAAAATCTAGTTGTGGCAAGGTATAGCGACTTAAATCAACGCCATAATCAGCCGGAGTACTCGCTAATTCGTAGTTTAAAACCTGCGCCATAAACTCACGCATTTTTTCTATTGAATGCTGTTTGAGGTTAACGCTATAGCGATAATCATAGGCCCAATGTGCCGGTTTTTCACGACAACAATTTTTATCTAGGCCATGAACTTTGCCTTTTGATAACCATGACACCACAGCACTTTTTAGATTGCTTTGCAGATCAATGACAACATCATAGTCCTGTTCATTCAATTGCTGGTAGAACGTAGGTAGGCGACCATCTTTCCATGCTGTGATAGGCTGTTTTTTCCACTGTCGATGTGCTGTTTTAATCACCCGCTTTACATTTGGATGCCATAAGGGCACATCAGCAAAAGCTTGATCGACCACCCAGTCAAACTCAATATCAACCATCGCCTTGGCCGCATCGGTAAGGGCAGGCAAGGCGTGCATTAAGTCGCCCATAGAGGTGAGTTTGATGATTAAAACACGTATTGTCATAGCAATTTATGCTTTGTCATTCTCCCGCAGGCGGGCAACGATGACACAGCTTTAATGTTCACGGTGTTGTTTAAGGATCTTCAAAAAGGCATCTGGATTTTTGATTTGCGTTAACTCACCTTCACGAGGAAAGAGTTTGTCTTGTAAGCGTGATAACCAAAAACGTAATGCCGCGGCTCGTAAAACAAGATTTAAATGCTTATTTTCTTTAGCTGTCAGTGGCCGTTGTTTCGTATAAGCCGACATCATAGCCTGATAACGCCCAGCATCAATCAAACCGTCCTCATCAACACACCAATCGTTTACAGCAACGGCTACGTCGTAAAGCAAATACTCATCACAGGCATAATAAAAATCAATGATGCCTTTTAATTCATCGCCATCAAATAAGGCGTTATCGCGGAATAAATCTGAATGGGTAACACCAAAAGGTAAGTCTAGATTTGCATATTCAGCTTGAAAGGCTAATTCGTCTGCTAATAATGAAGCTGAATCATCATCAAGTAAGGGCAACACTTTCTCTGCCATCTGCTGACGCCAATCATGGCCGCGCTCAGTGGTTCTTTTTGCCTCAAACTGCTGTCTTTTACTATGCATTTTTCCTAAAACATCACCTATCGCTTGGCATTGTGCTGCTGTGGCAACAGAACTTACTCCTCGACCAGATAGACGCATCACTAATGCGGCTGGACGGCCACATAGGGTTTTCAGATAGCGGCCTTGCGTATCGGCGGCAGGATGGGCTGAGGGAATATCGTGCTGATAGAAAAAGGTCATCACATCAAGGAAATAGCCCAGTTCATCAAACTCATGTTGCTCAAACAGGGTCAGGACAAACTGACCTTGCTCGGTATTAACAAAATAATTGGTATTTTCAATACCATCACTAATGCCTTCATAAGACACTAATTCACCCACGGTATAATCGCTCAAAAACGCAATTAATTCATCGCGTCCGACTTCTGTATAAACTGACATAAAAACCTGTACCTAAAAACGCGGGATTACCACTGAAGTAAAATCCAATTAGGCACTAAGTGACCTGATAATTCATGTTGTTGAGACTCTAAAGAGCCGTCACCATCGGTATCCATAAAGTAGTATGGGGCCCCGATAGTCGGCGTCACTTTAATCATATAAAGCTGACCATTAACACGGTATTCTTCAATTGTGCGGTCTTCTTTTTGGATAATATTAATTTCAGGTTCAATCGTTTTACCATCTGCTAAGGGCTCTGGAAGGACTGGTGGCTTGCCAATATCAGCATCCGCAAAAACATTAGCTGTCATAATTAATGCAACAGCGCATACAATAGACACAAAAGGTGTTTTATAAAACATGATCGTAACTCCGAAATAGTTATAGTAAAGATAGCATTTCCGATACGATGATTAAAGCATCAATTACTACATAAAAAGCAAATAACACTCTTATGAATTCAACTGCACCGTTTATCCTCGTTGATGGCTCGTCTTATCTCTATCGTGCCTACCATGCAATGCCACCACTTACTAATGCCGAAGGTTTAGCTACCGGCGCAGTCTATGGTGTTGTCAATATGTTGCGCAGACTTCTGCGTGATTATCAGCCACAACTCGTTGCCGTGGTATTTGATGCTAAGGGCAAAACCTTTCGTAATGACATGTATTCGGAATACAAGGCAACCCGCCCGCCGATGCCAGACGATTTGCGCGAACAAATAGAGCCATTACATGATGTTGTTCGAGCCATGGGCTTTCCGCTATTGATGGTTGATGGTGTTGAAGCCGATGATGTTATTGGTACCTTGGCGCAACAAGCGACTGATCTCAAAATCGACACCGTCATTTCAACCGGTGATAAAGATATGGCGCAATTGGTCAATGAACATGTGACCTTGATCAACACCATGAGCAATACCACAACCGATATTCAAGCCGTGCAAGATAAATATGGAATCGCCCCTAATCGCATCATTGATTATCTCGCTTTAATGGGAGATAAAGTTGATAACATCCCTGGTGTACCTAGTGTTGGCCCCAAAACAGCCACCAAATTATTGCAGCAATATGATTCTTTACAGGGTGTAATTGACCATGCCGATGAAGTGAAAGGCAAAATGGGTGAAAAATTACGTGATGCGGCAGCAGATCTGCCACTGTCATATCAGCTTGCTACGATCAAATTGGATGTAGAACTCAATGACACACCAACAAGCCTGATATTAAAACCACAAGATAATGTCGCTTTATTAGATTTATTTAGAAGTCTTGAGTTTAAAACATGGACTAAAGACCTCGTCCAAGCAGCTGACAAGACAACACGTGATGAACCTAATTTCATGGCACCGCAGCCATCATTCGAACCACCAGCAGCACCAACAGAGCAGCATTACGAAACAATCCTCACTGAAGATCGCTTGCAATATTGGCTACAGGTATTAAAAGACGCAGACTTATTTGCCTTTGATACCGAAACGACTAGCCTTAATTACCTTGATGCTCGCATTGTCGGATTATCCTTTGCAGTTAAAGCTGGCGAAGCAGCCTATCTGCCTTTGACCCATGACTATATCGGAGCACCTGAGCAATTAAATATTGACCATGTACTTAATTCCTTCAAAGCTCTGTTAGAAGATCCAACACAATTCAAAGTCGGTCAAAATCTAAAATACGACCGTCATATTTTGCTCAATCATGATATCGACCTACAAGGCATTCAGCATGACACCATGCTGCAATCTTATGTTTTAGATAGCACGGCAACACGTCATGATATGGATTCCTTAGCGGAAAAATATCTTGGCCGCGCGACTATTCACTTTGAAGATATTGCTGGCAAAGGCAAAAAGCAACTGACGTTCAATCAAATTGATCTTGAACAAGCGGCGCCTTATGCTGCCGAAGATGCTGATATCACTTTGCAATTACACCAAACATTATGGCCTCAATTACAAGCTGTGCCAGCCTTAGAAAAAGTCTACACTGAACTTGAAATGCCACTATTAGCAGCGATCAATTGTCTTGAACGTAATGGTGTCAATATTGATATTTGGATGTTGCAACAACAAAGTGATGAATTAGGCCATAAACTCGATAAACTTGAACAACAAGCGTTTGCTATTGCTGGCGAAGAATTTAATCTTGGTTCGCCGAAACAACTGGGCGTCATTCTATATGAAAAACTAGACATCCCTATTTTGAAAAAAACACCTAAGGGCCAGCCTTCGACTGCGGAAAGTGTATTACAAGAACTCGCTGATGACGGTTATGAATTACCGCAAGTGATTATGCAATATCGTAGTTTGAGTAAACTCAAATCCACCTATACCGATCGTTTACCTGAACAGGTCAATCGTTCAACAGGTCGTGTCCATACCTCTTATCATCAAGCTGTCACAGCCACTGGTCGACTGTCATCATCTGATCCAAACTTACAAAACATTCCTATTCGCAGTGAAGAAGGTCGACGTATTCGTGAAGCCTTTATAGCGCCTGAAGGCACTATCTTATTGGCAGCCGATTATTCTCAAATTGAATTACGCATTATGGCGCATTTGTCACAAGATGAAAGCCTGCTCAAGGCCTTTTCTGCGGGCGAAGACATTCATCGCCATACTGCCGCTGAGATTTTTAATGTATCACTTGATGAGGTGACAACAGATCAGCGTCGCAGTGCCAAAGCGATTAACTTTGGTTTGATTTATGGTATGTCTGCTCATGGCCTATCCAAGCAATTAGGTATCGAGCGCCATCAAGCTGCCGATTATATGACCACTTACTTTGAACGTTACCCCGGCGTAAAACAGTATATGGATACTACCCGCGAGCAAGCTAAACTGGATGGTTATGTTGAAACCTTATTTGGCCGCCGCCTATTCCTGCCTGAAATTAATGCCAGCAATGGAATGCGCCGCCAATATGCTGAACGTACCGCAATCAATGCGCCGATGCAAGGTACGGCTGCTGACATTATCAAACGTGCGATGATAGATATTTTTCACTGGTTACAGACTGAAAACTCAGCCATTCGTATGATTATGCAAGTCCATGATGAACTCGTCTTTGAAGTCCCTTTAGATCAAGTCGATGCCGCTAAAGTGAAGATAGAACAGTTTATGATGAATGCTGCACAACTTGATGTACCCTTAGAGGTTGGTATCGATACCGGCGATAATTGGCAGCAAGCCCATTAATTTGTTTTAAAATAGTTGCTTATCTTAATCATTAAATACTAATAGAGATGTCATGAGCATCTATTTCCGGTAGAATTGCGCGCTTCGTTTAATTTTACCGGGCAGTCTTCCCATGCAGTTTTTACGTCAACTTCTTTTAGCAAGCCTACTTGCCGTCTTTATTTCACCCGCATTTGCTACCAATGGTTACCTTGCCCATGGTTATGGCATCAAATCTCGTGGCATGGCGGGTGCAGGTATTGCATTACCACAAGACGCATTAATAGCAGCTACAAACCCTGCCGGTATTGCCTTTGTCGGCAATCGCTTTGATATCACAGCGGCCTTATTTAGTCCTCGTCGTCAATATGAAGTAAGGGGCAATCCATCAGCGCCACCACAAGCAGCACTCGCACCTGGTAAAGTTGAAAGTGACCGAGACTATTTTGTTTTACCAGAGGCTGGAATTACAAAGCAATTAGATGACCATAAATCAATTTCACTCACACTGTATGGTAATGGTGGTATGAATACTGACTATTCTGCTTCCGAGAGCCATGGCGGAACATTTGGCGCAGGCACATCAGGTGTTGATTTAGCACAGGTCTTTTTATCACCCACCTTTGCTTATCGATTTGATAATAATGCAGCTATCGGTATATCCGCTATTCTGGCTTACCAACGTTTTGAAGCGCGCGGCATTAACAGCTTTGCTGGTTTATCTAACTCGCCAGATAGCCTGAGTGACAATGGTCACGATAATTCTTATGGTGCAGGTATTAACCTAGGTTTTATCTTTCCTGTCGCTGACAGCATCACATTAGGCGGTGGTTACCGCTCTCGCGTCTATATGAGTGAACTTGATGACTATAAAGGACTATTTGCGCAGCAAGGTGATATGGATATTCCCGCATCAGCAACGATAGGGCTTGCCTGGAAAACGACAGAACAATTAACACTGGCTTTAGATGTTCAAAAAACGTGGTATAGCTCTATTGATGCTGTTGGTCACTCAATGATGCCTGCTATGGGCGCTTGCATGATGCGGACAACTGCAACATCGCCATCATGTCTTGGTGGTAATAACGGCATCGGGTTTGGCTGGGAAGATATGACCACGGTTAAATTTGGCGTGCAATATGCCGCTGCAAATAATTGGACATGGCGAGTAGGTTACAGTCATGGCAATCAACCGATTCCAGACTCTGAAGTCTTTTTTAATATATTAGCACCGGGTGTAATGGAGCAACATTTCACCGCTGGGTTCACCAAACAGTTTGATGGTGGTCGCCAAGAAATCAACTTTGCCGCCATGGTTGCACCGTCTTATAGTGTGACTGGTGCGATTAGTCCGACTCAATCGGTTGAGATTGAAATGAAGCAATATCAACTGGAACTCGGTTGGTCACTGTTATTTTAGATTGGTACAACATCTTTTAAAACATATTAAATAGCGGCAGTTTGTGCCGCTATTTTTTTATCTTCCATTAGCTCATTTCACTCAAATCCCGTCACACCCTCTAGATAGTGATATGGCATTGATATTGCTACAATTCTCAGCACATCCTTTTGCAAAGTAAACATGAGTAATAGTGTGAATACAAAAGTAACACCAACATCTGAAGAAATCCATATGAATGACAAGGACTTTATCGTCTCTAAAACAGATGCTAAAGGCAAAATAAGCTACTGCAATGAAATATTTATTCGCTTTTCAGGTTATGAAGAAAAAGATCTTATTGACCAGCCTCACAATATTATTCGCCACCCTGACATGCCTCGTGCTGTTTATCGTTTTATGTGGGAAACATTGCAGAACAAACAAGAGTTTTTTGGCATCGTAAAAAACCTATGTAAAAACGGGGCTTATTATTGGACTTTTGCCAATGTCACTCCTAGCTATGATGACGGGAAATTGATTGGTTATTACTCTGTACGTAGGCAGCCAAGTCGAAAAATAATTGAAATATTAACCCCTGTTTACCAACGAATGGTGGCCGAAGAAAAAAAATACAGCAGCAGTAAAGAAGCGATGGATGCTTCCTTCAAAATCCTGAGCAATATACTCGAAACTGAAGGTCTTTCATATAACGAGTTTATTTATACTCATGCCTAATAAAACAATAAAAATACTCTTAGTGGGCTTAGTCATTTTACAGGCCTTAACCTTAGTGTTTGTCTATGGTGCTAGCCAATGGTTCTTGCTGAGCATTGTTGTTGCTGCCACCTTAGTTTTTTTGAGCTCAGAAGAGCAGACTCTGGCTTCAGCAACCATGCAAGATATTATCAAAATGTTACACCAAATTCGCATGGGTAAATTGGAATACCGTGTCACACATATTCCACAAGATGATCCGTTTTATGGGCTTGCTTGGTTATTAAATAATGCCATTGACCAAGTTGAAGCGGTGATGCGTGAATCTGAGTCCTCATTTAGCGCGGCCGAATTGCAACAATATTACCGCAAGCCACTAAGCAAAGGTATCAGCTCAGGATATCACCCGCAACTGGCTAATATTGCTAAGTCTGTTGACTCTTTAGCAAGTTCTTATTGGAAACAGCAACAAGATGAAATGTTCTCCACTCTAGGCAAACAAAAATCTGAAAATCTATTAGAAAACATTGCTCATAGTCAACGCGATCTAGGCACGATTGCCAATGATATGTTGACGGTAGAAGAGCTGTCGAAAGATTCCGTCGAAAGCGCTATCAATAATCAAGGTAATGCTAATACCTTACATGAACGCCTTAATATCATTGTAGATAAATCAACTGCGATGCGAGCAAGCTCACAAGAACTCGCAGCAAGTAGTGAAGAAATCAAAGAGATGGTATCGATGATTGTTGGGGTGGCCGATCAAACTAATCTACTCGCCCTAAATGCCGCTATTGAAGCTGCTCGGGCAGGTGAACATGGTCGTGGTTTTGCCGTCGTTGCTGATGAAGTAAAAAATTTAGCAGGCACCACAAAAGATGCTGCAGAACAGATTTCTAAAATTATCGGCCGTTTCTCATCTGCTAGTAAAATCATGTCTGAAGACACCGATACAATGGCCACTATTTCTGCTAATTCTAAACAACTTATCGATGAATTTAAAGTGAGTTTTGACCGTGTCTCCGCTGGAGCTCAAAAAACCTATGAAATGGTGTCGAATACACAAATAATTTGTAATACAGCCCTAATTAAAGTGGACCATATGATTTATATGCAACGTGCTTATTATGCTGTTGAAACGAATGATCCTGAAGGTTCTTCTGGGCAAGCAGTCGCAGCCGATCATCATAGCTGTCGTTTTGGCAAATGGTATGACAGTGGTGATGGACAGTCTCAATATAGTCACCTTCCCGTCTATGCAGCCATTGCGGAACCGCATAGTCTTGTACATAACGGTGTACATAAGGTCATGGATATTGTCAGACAGGACTGGCAAAAAAATAAACAACTGCAAACAGAGTTGCTCAGCAGCTTTGCTCAAGCTGAACAAGCAAGTGCAAGTTTAACTCATTTAGTCGATCAACTTGCTGATGAAAAGATACGTTTTGAATCAGTTTCTTCAGACACAGTGGGTGACATCGATTTATTCTAGATTAAAACACTTGCCACAATAATATCAGTCATAGAGACAAACAAGATCCACAAGCTTATACATTCAGACTAGCTGTTTGACTCTGCTACAGCAATTTGATTACGTCCCAGCTCTTTTGCTTGATACAATCCCTTATCAGCCGTTTTTATCAACTGTTTAACAATGGCTTCAATTTCATCACCTTTACTCGGGCTAATGGCCATAACACCACCACTAATGGTGACATGATCCGCAGCTAGAGAATAACCATGAGATAAGTTAAGCACATCCACCGCATTGCGCACATCCTCAGCAATAGCTAGAGCACCGGAAAGATCTGTTTCAGGCAGAACAAGGGCAAACTCTTCGCCACCGTAACGTGCAACAAGATCGCCTGGGCGCTTCGATACCTTGGCAATCGTTCGAGCCACATATTTCAAGCAATCATCGCCTGATTGATGACCATAATTGTCGTTATACGGTTTGAAAAAGTCGATGTCACACATGACTAAGGCGACCGAGGTTCCTGTTCGCATGGCACGTTTAACTTCTTTGCTGATCACTTCATCAAAATGACGTCTATTAGCAATCCCTGTTAGGCCATCTCTCACTGTCATCATGCGTAATTCACGGTTGGCTTGCTGTAGCTGATGACGCATATCAGCAATGCGTTGCATAGCACGCAATTTTGCATTTAATACAATGGCTTCAACTGGCTTGGTCAAATAATCATCGCCACCGGCATCAATCGCTCGTGCAATATCTTTTGATTCAGTCATTGCCGACAAAAAGATGATGGGTACCCAATCGCCTTCTTGTTCACACTGCGCTCTAATCTCTTGTGCAGCCTCAATACCATCTTTAATGGGCATAATAATGTCCATTAATACCAAATCAGGGCGCTCATTTGAAAAACGGTCGACTGCTTCTTGACCATCTTTGACAATCACAATCTCATGACCCGCTTCTTCAATGTAAGCACGGATTAATATTTGATTAGTTTTTGAGTCTTCCGCCAGTAATACTTTCATCAGGACTTAGTCACAATTATTTGCATAGATACATGATACATCTTATTTCTTCTTTGCACGAGGGTGGGCTGAATCATAGACTTTTGCAAGATGCTGAAAATCAACATGGGTGTATATTTGTGTCGTTGAAATATCTGCATGACCGAGCAATTCTTGCACTGCTCTCAGATCGCCACTTGCTTCTAACATATGGGATGCAAAGGCGTGGCGCAAACGATGTGGATAAACTTTATCTGAGATCGCTTGTTTCTTACCCCAATGACTCAAGCGCTTTTGAATTGAGCGCACACCTAATCGATTGCCATGCTGGGTGATAAACAATGCGGTCTGTTCAAAAAAGCCCAATTCATCGCGTTTTTCTAGCCATTTTTTCAAGGCAGTTAGCGCTTGTGACCCCACTGGTATCACACGACTTTTATTACCTTTACCCGTGACATAAACTAAATGGTCACCAAAATCGACATCTCTACTATTGAGTGTTGCCAACTCTGCTAAACGTAAGCCGGAAGAATAAAATAATTCCATCATGGCATGATCACGACAAGCAATAAGCGTATCAGGTATGGCGCCATCTAATAACGCGCTCATTTGATCTACATCCAGTGTTGAAGGAAGTCGTTTTTCAACTTTAGGTGCTGGTACGGCTTGAGCGGGATTATTATCTACAATACCTTCACGAATTAAAAAACGATACAGGCTGCGGATGGCAGATAAAAGACGCTGAATAGATCGGCCTGACAAGCCAGCTCTATGTGATTGGGCAATAAACTGACGAATATGGCTACTTTTTATCATTCGCCAATTAAGTAGTTCAGCTTCATGACAGAAAAGCAGCAATTGCTTTAAATCACGCTGATAGTTAGTCACGGTATGTGGAGACAAGCGTTTTTCCTGCCTTAAATACTGCAGAAAATCATCGACCTCTTGTTGCAGCTTATTTACCGAAGTCATGATATGGCCGTAACAAACGCATTGTCACTTCACCAAGAAAACTTAAATAATCTGTTGCCATATCGGCATGAAAACGGTCTTCATCATAACTGGCAATTGCCAATAAACCTGCACAAGGTTCATGACCTAAAGGAATACAAGCAACAGACTGAACCTTATCTGCTTTATCGACAAAAAGTAGTTCTTTTTGCGCCTTGCTTAGACGGCCACAGACCGGTTTTTGCCGTGATAATAATTGATCAAAAATGCGTAAGTTATCTGCATCAGCATGTTGTGGCACAATATTCTCACCTGTTTCTGGCAGTTGCGGCTCAACATTACCGGCATAAAACCAGCGCAAGGCAACTTCATCCGCCTTAAATTCTTGTTTAAGCTCTTTCATTAACATGGGTAATAAAACAGCCAATGAAGGTGCATCCATTAAACGTAAACATAGCTGGTGAACCCGTGTTTGTAATACTGTATTTTGGCGAGCATTATCAATCAACATGCTCAATTGTTGATGCAACTGCTTATTTTTTGCCTGTAATCGTTCACTCTGGCGTTGCGCCAAAGAAATCGTCCCTTCTGGTGCATCTGCCAACTGAATTGATTCCAATGCTTCAGGGTGAGTAACAAAAAAATCACTATTTTTCTCTAAATAATGTTTGATCTGCTCTGCAGTTAATACTTGTTGACTATCGCCCACGCAATTTCTCCATCAAAGACATATGTTGCTGGTCCAGTCATCCACACTGAATCATCATTACCAGCCCAAACTATCGTTAAGTCACCACCAGGTAACTTTACTATCACTTCTTTTGCTAACAAACCTTGCTGAATTCCCACAACCGCCGCCGCACATGCGCCGGTACCACAGGCTTCTGTTTCACCTGCGCCACGTTCATAGACACGTAAGTTGATCTGCTGCGGGCTCACCACCTCCATAAAACCAACATTCACTCGCTCAGGAAATTGACTATGGCTTTCAATCATGGGGCCCAATATTTCTACTTCTGCAGTACCAATATCATCTACGAGCACGACAGCATGAGGGTTGCCCATTGAAACCGAAGCAATTGTTACCGTCTGTTTATTTGGCAATGAGATGACGTAACTAGTCGCTTGTTGCTCAGCAATGAAGGGAATATCTGCCGGCTTAAAACGAGCAGCTCCCATATCCACTGTTACATCACCATTTTCTTGCAAACTAGGATAAATAACGCCTGATGCAGTTTCAACAGCGATAGTATCTTTATCCGTTAATTTTTTATCTCGTACAAAGCGGGCAAAACATCGCGCCCCATTACCACACTGCGCGACTTCACTACCATCAGCATTAAAAATACGATAACGAAAATCGACATTTTCTTGTGTCGACGTTTCGACTAATAATAATTGATCACAACCAATGCCTCGACGTCTATCTGCCAGAAATTGTACTTGCGATGATGTTAAATTAATTTTTTGATTAATGGCATCAATAACAATAAAGTCATTGCCCAGCCCGTGCATTTTGCTAAATTTCAACATGATAATTACTCTGCTAGCAGGTGCTCACCAGCATAGAGAGACTCAATACTTTCTCGCTCACGCACCAGGTGAGCGGTATCTCCATCCACCATTACTTCAGCTGTTCTAGGGCGAGAATTATAATTTGAACTCATGGTAAAACCATACGCTCCAGCACTGCGAATCGCTAATAAATCACCGGCATTAATTGCTAAAGCACGATCTTTACCTAAAAAATCACCGGTCTCACAAATAGGACCGACAATATCGTATTGCTGAGGCTCAGCATTACTTGTCTCAATAACAGGCTGAATCTCCTGCCATGATTGATATAAGGCGGGCCGCAGTAAATCATTCATCGCCGCATCAACAATGGCAAAATGACGATCTTCAGTTGGTTTTAGATATTCAACTTTGGTCACTAAAATCCCAGCATTACCCGCAATCGCTCGGCCAGGTTCTAACAATATTTCTAAATCACGCCCTTCTAACAATTCACGTAATGCGGCTGAATATTGTGCAGGACTTGGCGGTGTTTCATCTTGATAGCGGATACCTAAACCACCACCGATATCTAAGTGCGATAGTTGAATTCCCTGCTTTGCCAAAGAATCTATTAGAGTCAGAACCCGCTCTAAAGCATCGACAAAAGGAGATACCGAGGTGAGCTGTGAGCCAATATGACAATCAATGCCTACCACGTCTAAATTCGCCATGGCATGCGCTTGTTGATACACCTGTTCAGCTAAATCAATCGCAATACCAAATTTATTTTCTTTTAAACCTGTTGAAATATAGGGATGTGTTTGTGCATCAACATCAGGATTAACTCGAATTGAGATCGGCGCGCGCATATCAAGCTCTCCGGCCACCTCATTAATTCGCGTTAATTCAGCAATCGATTCCACATTAAAACAGCGGACACCTTGTTGCAATGCATACTGAATTTCCGCAACCGTTTTGCCTACACCAGAAAAAACACTGCGATCTGCACGTCCACCTGCGGCTAAAACGCGCGCTAGTTCTCCAGCAGAAACGATGTCAAAACCTGAGCCTAATCGAGCCAATACATTTAACACAGCAAGGTTCGAATTTGCTTTTACCGCATAACAAACAGAGTGGGCCATACCTGCAAAAGCGCTATCAAAGGCATGCCAATGTCGCTCTAATGTTGCACGAGAATAAACATAAGTGGGCGTACCAAATTGCTCGGCAATCGCCGATACAGCGACGTTCTCGGCTGTTAATTCGCCATTTTTATACTGAAAGTGATCCATTTAAACCTAACCTATCCAACTGATTAAACTATTGCCTTCTGGTAAATATAAATCACCCTTTTGGCCACATGCGACTAATAAAGACAGTAGTGCGCAGACTACGGCCAATCGTTTCCAGAGCTTCATCTTTTGCATTTTTTCTCACCCTATAAATATCCTCATTGACAGCAGTATATACGGGAACTAAGTTGATCGCCTCAACTTAGAAACTAGAATTAATCTTTGAAGTTACATAAGATAGGTCCTTATTCATGATTTACTGAACATAATAGTGTGCGAGGTTGCAGCGGCAAATATGGAAACACCAATCAGGCTCAGTGGTTTAGCAAGACGTTTTATTAGTGATGGATTACTCAATGAAAGTGATGCTCAAACTGCACAACAAAAAGCCAAAGAAGCAAATCAACCCTTTGTAAGTTACTTAGTAAATCAAAATATTCTAGGTAGTAAAGAAATTGCGGCCTCGGCATCACAAGAATTTGGTGTGCCTCTTTTTGATTTAAACACCATGAATATGGAACTAGCAGCGACCAGTCTGATCGATGAAAAGCTGATTCGCCAACATAATGCATTACCTTTATATCAACACGGCAGTCGACTTTATATTGCCTTGTCAGATCCAACCAATCTACAAGCATTAGACGCCTTTCAATTTAATACCAGCTTAGCCACACAAGCGATCCTGGTTGACGAAGTGCAATTAGCCGCCACCATAGAAAGCGCTTTAGATACCAGTGCTAGTCAAATGGATGACTTTGGTGATGAGGATTTTGATGATCTGGAAATGGGACCTGAAGAGGTTGCCAAGGATGATACTGGCGCTTCTGATGCGGATGAAACCCCGATTGTCCGTTTTATTCAAAGCATTCTGACCACGGCCATCAAAGCGGGGGCTTCGGATATTCATTTTGAACCTTATGAAAAAGTATACCGTGTACGTACGCGTATTGATGGCATGTTACATGAGGTTAAAACGGCACCGATTTCAACCGCAGGTCGAATTTCGGCCCGTTTAAAAGTATTATCCCGACTGAATATCGCAGAACGACGTGTGCCACAAGATGGTCGTATGCGACTTAAATTGTCCAAAACAAAAACCATTGATTTTCGTGTTAATACCTGTCCGACATTATTTGGCGAAAAGATCGTATTACGTATTCTTGATCCAACCAGTGCCCAACTAGGTATTGATGTATTAGGTTATGAGCCTGATCAAAAGAAAATATTTATGGAGGTCATGCACCAGCCTTATGGCATGGTGTTAGTCACGGGTCCAACAGGTAGTGGTAAAACAGTATCGCTTTATACTGCCTTAAATATTTTAAACACGGATGATAGAAACATTTCTACCGCGGAAGATCCTGCTGAAATTAGTTTAGCCGGTATCAATCAGGTTAATGTCAACCCAGCCGTCGGCCTGACCTTCTCATCTGCTTTAAAAGCATTTTTACGCCAAGATCCAGATATCATCATGGTGGGTGAGATTCGTGACTTAGAAACAGCTGAGATTTCGATTAAAGCCGCCCAAACAGGTCATATGGTATTTTCTACTCTACATACCAATGATGCACCACAAACCTTAACTCGTTTAGCCAATATGGGTGTGCCCCCATTCAATATCGCATCTGCGGTAACGCTTATTATTGCGCAACGACTGGGACGACGCTTATGTAGTAATTGCAAAACAAAGGAAGACCTTAGTGAAGAGGTTTTATTAGAAGAAGGTTTTACTCAAGCTCAAATTCAAGAAGGCTTAAACATATATAAAGCCGTCGGCTGTGACAGTTGTACCTTAGGTTATAAAGGACGAGTGGGTATCTACCAAGTGATGCCCATCTCAGAGGCAATGGGACGTATTATTATGGATGGTGGTAATTCAATGGAGTTAGGCGATCAGTCTAAAAAAGAAGGCATTGCCGACTTAAGAGAGTCTGGACTTAGAAAAGTGGCAGCTGGGCTCACTAGCCTTGAAGAACTTAACCGTGTAATCAAGGAGTAAATAATGGCTCAGGCAAAGACAAAGACAAAGGCAGTAAAGCTCGATCCCGTTTTTCTGTGGCAAGGAACAGATAAACAAGGTCGGCGTACCAAAGGCCAAATATCAGCCGCTAACATCAATATTGCCAAAGCCTTATTACGCCGCCAAGGTGTGATACCTATAAAGATAAAAAAGAAAGCTAAAGATCTGTTTGCAGCTAAAAAACCACCAATAACACCAGGTGATATTGCCGTATTCAGTCGCATGCTTGCCACTATGATGTCTTCTGGTGTGCCTTTAATGCAATCAATGCAGATTATTGGTGAAGGGCATGAAAATGCCAGTATGCAGGATATGATATTAGCCATTAAAGCCGATGTGGAATCAGGTACCAGCCTAGCCGAATCATTAGGAAAATACCCCTATCATTTTGATGATTTATTTGTCAATTTAGTTAATGCTGGCGAGCAGTCGGGTACTTTAGAAACATTGCTGCACGAAATCGCTGTTTATAAAGAAAAGACCGAGGCCTTAAAAGCAAAAATTAAAAAAGCCTTGGTTTACCCCATTGCGATTTTAGTAGTGGCCTTTGTCGTTACTGCTATTTTAATGATTTTTGTAATTCCTCAATTTGAATCACTCTTTGCCGGTTTTGGTGCTGAGCTACCGGGTTTAACCCAATTTGTTATCAGCGTGTCACAAGTATTCCAACAATGGTGGTGGTTAATTTTTGGTGGCATCGGCGGAGCGATTTATGTACTTATGGAAGCCAAAAAACGTTCTCGCAAGGTACAACAATTTTTTGATCGGATGTTATTAAAAGTCCCAGTGATTGGCATTATTATGGAAAAAGGCGCTATTGCCCGTTTTGCACGTACCTTTGCCACCATGTTTACAGCCGGTGTGCCACTGGTTGAAGCGATGGTATCGGTTGCTGGCGCGACCGGTAATATTGTCTTTAGTGACGCCACAATGGTGATGCGTGATGAAGTATCTACAGGTACACAGCTTAATATCGCGATGAGAAATACTGAGCTGTTTCCCAATATGGTGATCCAAATGGTTGCTATCGGTGAGGAATCAGGAGCATTAGATACCATGCTAGGTAAAGTAGCTGATTTTTATGAAGCCGAAGTGGATGATGCGGTAGACAATATGACGGCATTATTGGAGCCTCTCATCATGGCGTTTTTAGGTGTTGTCATTGGTACCTTGGTTATTGCGATGTACTTACCGATCTTCAAACTAGGTGCTGTTGTAGGTTAAAATGACATTGATTACTTTATT
>Ga0209495_1000284_pt1 | contig 41294 bp, 43 predicted proteins | sample EN1Hudsemesocosm_FD_184629 | JGI IMG/M metagenome (GOLD analysis project Ga0209495, IMG submission 184629) | Methane-oxidizing microbial communities from mesocosms in the Hudson Canyon - EN1E Hudson Canyon (SPAdes) (version 2) | ecosystem: Environmental > Aquatic > Marine > Cold seeps | place...
CGGTAGCGATGCATACATTGCCAAAGCGAAAGCTATTGGTGCTATACAAGGCGACGCCATGGCGCAGCGCTTAATTAATAAAGCGGACGTTGAGCAACAAGTGCAAGCGCTGCTCACCCCAGAACAGTTGAAAAAGTACCAAACAATGCACGCTGCTATGGCCGAGCGCCGTGCTGAAGGTATGCAAAAGCACCACAATAATGCTGATCACACGAATTAGCCAGATCACCGGTTCCCACGTTTCAGCATGCTGACTTACTGGATTGGCAAGTTGCCTTGTTTGGCATGTTGAATGATTTGTTTGGTTGTCGCGCGGATATGATCTTCTGCAGCTAAAGCTGCACGTAGTTCATTACCATCCATGGCAGCAAGATAGATTGCTTGATGCTCGGTATGGATGTCTCTTGGGTTCACCGGCAGGTTGATTACTATATGCCGATAACGTTCTCCTTGCTGCGATAGCAGTCTTAAAAGGCGTCGGGTCCAAGGTGAATTATTGCCATCGCATAGGGTTTGGTGAAACTGAGCATTTAGCAAATCCCAATTGTGCGCATTGTTTTTGTCTATAGGTTGTTCGTATTGGCTTAGTTGTTGGTAAACTCCTTGTAAACGGTCCTTCCATGATTGATTACCTGCTCGTATTGACTGGCGTAAGGCGTTTATTTCGATGTGTACTCTCAAATCGGTCAAATCTTCTAAGTCAGACAATGTAATGCTGCTGACCCTATAACCTCGCTGCGCCTCGGCTGAAACAAGGTATTCACTGACTAGTCTAGATATTGCTTCCCTTAGAGTGCTGGCGCTCACATCGTAGTGTTTTTGTAGGTGCGCTACCCGCAGTTTTGTATTAGGGGCTAAGGAACCACTGATAATGTCGCTGCGCATGCGCGAGTAGGCATGCTCAATCAGGGTTTTACTCTGTTTGCTTATATTGCCATCTAAATTGACAGGGGCATTAGCATCTGAGCGATTGGTAAGGTCATATGTTCGTTTTGCCATAGTGTTCAAGAATTATTGAAGTGAATAGTTTGTGCTTTTTCTAAGCGATAACTGAGTTGGGGGCGTGTTATGCCTAGTGCTCTAGCGGCGGCGGCCAGATTGCCGCCTGACCTAGAAACAGCCTCCTGGATAATCAGGCTGGTCATCGAATCTAAACTTAGTTGAGAGGCTTGCATTTGTTCATAAATATTACCTGAAGATGAATTGTCCGTTTGTAAATCACCACTGGCATTTACAACATGGGTCTTACTTTCGGGAAGTGCAGGAAATAAGTCAATGGCATCTATGTTGTCGCCAGGATTAACTAAAATCACCCCTCGTTCAATTAGGTTCTCTAGTTCTCGTATATTACCGGGCCAGTCATACTGGCTCATGGCATTGATTGCCTTGTCGGTAAAGCCAGCTAAAGACTTGCTGTGTTCGATGCCCATGGATTGTAAAAAATGCTCGGCAATAGGCAGAATATCTTCTTTTCGCTCTCTGAGCGAAGGAATGTGGATTGGGTAGATGTTTAGGCGATAATACAAGTCTTGGCGAAAGATTTTCTGGCCAACGGCGTCTTCTAAGTCAACATGAGTTGCAGCAACGACTCTTACGTTAACTTGTGTGGTTTGAGTGCTGCCGAGCCTTTCTACCATACCATCTTGCAGTACCCTCAATAGTTTTGCTTGAACCGGTAATGGCATTTCACCGAGCTCATCCAAAAATAAAGTCCCGCCATCGGCCCGCTCAAATCGCCCAGGGCGTGAATGAGTAGCGCCTGTATATGCGCCTTTTTCAACACCAAATAGTTCGGCTTCAATTAGGTCCGCAGGAAGAGCCGCACAGTTTATTGCAATAAACGGTTTGTCCGCTCTTGGACTAAGGTTGTGTAACGTTTGGGCAAAGCGCTCTTTACCAACACCCGTTTCACCTGTCAGTAGAACAGTGACTTTTGTTCCAGCTGCTTTACTTAATAAGTTCATCGCTTGGTTGAATTTTTCTGCACGGCCAATCATGGGGTTACTTGTGGAGCTGTTGGTGTCGCCGCTACTCAGGCTCAATACTTGGGTACGTAGTTGCTCCAATTGAATGATTAAGGGATCAGCATCATAGTCGCGTGCTAAAACGTCCCCATCTTCCCACTCCTTTATTGGTTTCCCTTCAATTAAGCAATGTTCGTCATCACAGGCCTTGCATTGAATTTCTTTAAAATAAATAGGTTGGCCCATAAAGGCGCTAGTGTATCCAGAGGCATAGCCTAAAAGCATCCAGCATACGGGTTCATCCTGGGGACCGAAGTGACGCATGTGAGTCTCTACTTCCCATGAATTATCCCATTGAAATAGCCCATAAAACTTACCTGTTTCAATGTCTAGTTCCATTACCTTAGGCGTAACTTGTACCGCACCCTCAAGCATATGGAGTTGAGGGCCCACCGCAAACATTTCTTCAATGCTGGCGTTGTGACGAACTTGACGAGCTAGTACGGCATCTTTTTCTCCAGCCGCGTAGCCGGCTCTTAGAAGAATTCGGCGAGTATGTTTGTGGCCGATAGAGGTGATTAATTCGCGTCGAAGTGCTCCTAGCGCAGCTGCATGGATAAGGACCATGCGCTGGCCTGCTAACCAGATGCGGCCATCGTTACTGGAAAAGTGAATCAGGCGCCTTAAGTCACTATCAGATGGCAGTTCCAATGTTTGAGCTTTAGTCATAAATTATCGTTTTTTTTAATTATTACCATCGTATTGTAGATTAATAAATTTAAAATAAAAAGTTATCATTTGATAATTATTGATCAACAAAAGTCACTATATAATAAAAAATATCCAGATTCACATCGATATTATATTTTTTATGGTAGCCGTTTAGTGCATCAACCTATGTGATAAGTTATTGAAGTTTATTGAATTTGGATAAAATTATCGATAAAAAATAAATCTGATGTCCTTATTGGCATAAAGCCTGCAATGTTGTGGATAGCGCTTAGGCATTATAACTATAAAGGAGCCAGCGACATGACAACAGTTGAATACAATCAAAACACAAGCTCCATAGAGGGGCTAAATCAGACCATCCTTACTAAGTTCGTCAAGGTTTTACCGGAATCGAAGCAGAATATGGTGGTTTTCGAATTCGCCATTGGCTGGCCAGACTTGGCTGTTGAGCTTGCACTCCCCCCCCGGCAATTTAATCAATTCTGTACAGAGCATAAGGTGACTCGCTTACCGGATGGACCATCTATGGTGCAAATTGAACTCGACCGACTAAAACAACAAGATTAAACAGGAGAGACTTAGAATGAGCGTTGATCTGCAAGCTAAGCAAATTGAACCTTTGCGTAATACATTTGGCCATGTTGCCAAGTACGTGAAAGGTAATAAACCCGCTTCGCGCTATGAAGAAGCTACTTTTGGTGCACAACCTAGTACTAATTTCCATTATCGACCCACATGGGATCCAGGCTATGAGTTGTTCGATGCTTCGCGCTCCCAGATAGTTTTAGAAGATTGGTATGTGCTACGTGACCCTCGTCAGTTTTACTACGGAACATGGGCCATGGCCCGTGCTAAACAGCAAGATGCAGTGGAATCTAGCTATCAGTTTGTTGAATCTCGAGGGCTGCTAGATCAGATGCCAGATGATGTTAAGCAAATCGCTTGTGATGTGTTAATGCCTCTGCGCCATGTGGCCTGGGGTGGAAATATGAATAATTGCAACATCGGCGCCATTGGTTACGGTACAGCGTTTACTGCACCGGCTATGTTTCATGCAATGGATCAGCTAGGGGTAGCCCAATATATTACTCGCCTGGGTTTGGCTCTAGGTGAGACCGCCGTTTTGGATAAAGGCAAGCAAGATTGGTTAGAGCAGCCCCGTTGGCAGGTACTAAGGCGCTTTGTTGAGGATACGTTTGTACTAACGGATCCGTTTGAATTATTTATTGCACAAAATTATGCCTTAGATGGCTTACTTTACCCACTCATATTTGAAACCTTTATGGATCAACAATTGACTCAAAGAGGTGGTCCAGCCGTGGCGATGGTGAGTAGTTTCATGAATGACTGGTTCAACGACAGTGCGCGCTGGATCAATGCGGTGATTAAGGTTGCTGCGGCCGAATCTGATGCCAACAAAGAGCTGATCACCCGGTGGGTGTGTGAGTGGACAGATCGAGCGCAGCAAGCGCTAGCTCCTGTTGCTGACTTGGCTTTAGGCGAACAGGCTGACGACGCTATCGCTAGTGCTCGAATGACGCTTGATAGTCGTTCAAATAAAATTGGTATTAGCTAATCCATTGTAAGGAATTTTTATGTCAGATGTATTTATAGCATTTCAAGCAAATGAGGATTCGCGCCCTATCGTCGACGCCATTATAGCCGATAACCCCGAAGCGAAAGTGGTCTATTCTCCTGGCCTGGTGAAAATTGATGCACCTAATAGATTGGTTATTAACCGTGAAACTATTGAAGAAGAAATTGGTCGCGATTATGACTTGCAGGAAATCCACCTCAATTTAGTGACTCTTTCAGGCCATATCGATGAAGACGATGATCAGCTTAGTTTGAGTTGGGATCATTAGAAGGATAGTCACTATGGACGCTACTGTGAAACGTAAAAAGATGGGCTTGAAACAGCGATATCAAACCATGACCAGAGGTTTGGATTGGACCACGAGTTATCAGGATATGGACAAAGTATTTCCTTACGACAAGTACGAAGGAATTAAGGTTCATAATTGGGATGAGTGGGAAGACCCGTTTCGGTTGACAATGGAGGCCTATTGGAAATACCAAGGCGAAAAAGAGAAAAAGCTTTACGCGGTTATTGATGCTTTCGCTCAAAATAATGGCCAGTTAGGGATTAGTGACGCTCGTTATGTCAATGCTCTTAAGCTATTTATCCAAGGTGTCACGCCACTGGAATACTGTGCTCACCGGGGGTTTGCTCATGTTGGGCGGCACTTTACCGGTGTAGGTGCGCGGGTGGCAGCGCAGATGCAGTCAATTGATGAGTTAAGACATTACCAAACAGAAACTCATGCCTTGTCTCATTACAATAAATACTTCAATGGTATGCATGAAAGTAATTATTGGTATGACCGTGTTTGGTATTTGTCGGTACCTAAATCTTTTTTTGAAGATGCTATGAGCGGTGGCCCGTTTGAATTCTTGGTTGCCATCAGCTTTTCATTTGAGTATGTGCTGACAAATTTGTTGTTTGTACCCTTTATGTCTGGAGCTGCTCACAATGGTGACATGTCCACCGTAACCTTTGGCTTTTCCGCGCAATCGGATGAGTCGCGCCATATGACGCTTGGTATAGAGTGTATTAAATTTCTCTTGGAACAAGACTCAGCTAACGCGCCTATCGTACAGCGCTGGATTGATAAGTGGTTTTGGCGAGGTTATCGCCTGCTTACCTTAGTTGCGATGATGCAGGACTATATGTTGCCTAAAAGGGTAATGAGCTGGAAGGAAGCATGGGAAATGTACGCTGAAAGTAATGGCTCAGCCTTGTTTAAAGACCTTGCCCGGTATGGCATTCGCGAACCAAAAGGGTGGCAGGATGCTTGTGAAGGCAAAGATCACATTAGTCATCAGGCTTGGAATACCTTTTATACATACAATGCTGCCGCGGCGTTTCATACATGGGTACCCAACGAAGAAGAAATGCAATGGCTGTCGGAAAAGTACCCACAAAGTTTCGATCAATATTATCGTCCACGCTTAGATCATTACGATAAGCAACATAAACAGGGGCAGAGGTTTTACAACAAAACGTTGCCCATGTTGTGCCAGGTTTGCCAGATCCCCATGCTTTTTACAGAGCCTAATGACCCGACCAGTATTTGTTATCGCGAAAGCGATTACGCGGATGATAAGTACCATTTCTGTAGTGATCATTGTAAGGAAATCTTTGACCACGAGCCTGAAAAATATGTGCAAGCGTGGCTCCCAGTTCATCAGATTTATCAAGGCAATTGTTTTCCTGAAGGCACAGATCCTACGGTAGAGGGGTTTGACCCGCTGGCAGCAGTCATGGAGTACTACCGTATCAATGTAGGGTCAGACAATTTTGATTTCGCAGACTCTGAAGATCGACGAAATTTCACAGAGTGGCAGGCCGGCGAAGAGCCACAGGTGTCACCATGAGTGTTCGTAGTTTAAGGCCTTATGTAGTAGACGCAAAGGACACAAGGGATAAGTTTCCAGCACCACTATTGTTTGTCGGTTGGGAGGATCACCATATGTTTTGTGCGCCGGTCTGCATCCCAGTGCCTCCTAGCACCCCGTTCAATGTACTTATTGGCGAAATTTTCTTAGGTGTTTATGGTGAGCATCCAGATTTTGTTGCTATCGATTGGGATGAGGTCGTCTGGTTTAAGTCTGGGCATAAGTTCACGCCTCGGTTTGATTTGAGTTTGGCCGAGAACGGGCTGGGCCACAAGGATGTTATTCGTTTTAAAACCCCTGGTTTAAAGGGTATTAAGGGGTCAGGTAGTTAAAATTTTTTTAGTTAGCTATGTGCCCGGCTAACTAAATTGAATTACATGGGCACTAATGTTTGGAGTAAACAGCGTATGAATATAAATAAAAAAATCGCTGCAGCCTTTGTCCTAACATCTACTATGAGTGTAGGTGCTATGGCTCAGGAGCAATGTGGTTTATCAAACGGTCAGCAAGCATCTGGAGAGCCAATTCAGGTTGGTGCCATTGTGGGTAAGACAGGCCCTGAAGACTTTTCATCATCTGCGCGAGCGGCCGATGCTTTCTTTGATTGTGTCAATGCCAATGGTGGCATTAATGGTCGCCCTATCGCATATACGGTACAAGATGACACTTGGAATCCAGAAGTAGCTAGCCAGGCTGCATCCAAACTAGTTAAAGACCTTCAAGTAGTCGGCATGGTGGGCTCCACAAGTTTTGTTGAGTGTGGTGCAAACGGAAAGCTGTATGAAAGTGAGGGCGTTGCCGTTATTGCTGGCACGGGCGTGCCGCGCTCTTGTTTCTATAACAAAAACTATGCCCCGTTCAACCAAGGCCCAAGGTCATCGACGATCGGCGCAGCACAATATTTGGCAGAATCTGAAGGAGTGAAGTCAGTTTCATGTGTAGCACCAGGCATCCCAGGTTTTGGAGACTGGGTCTGTGGCGGGGTACAAAGTTGGGGTGATGCCAACGGTGTGGCTGTAAGCCAATTGATCTTTGATCCTGGCCAATTAGACGGCAATGCCCTTGCTTTGCAAATAATGGCTAGTGGATCTGAGGCCGTTGTTTTGGGAATGCCGCGTGGCATGATGCTGCCTATTCTGACGGCCGCAGAACAGCTAGATTTGGGGAGATCTATCAAATGGGGTGCTCCGACATCTGCTTTCCACAAAGACATGCCCAAAGCCGTTGGGCCCTATTGGCATGATAATTTTTACGTGCACATGGAGCTAGAAGATTTGGATAAAAAAGCGCCAGATACACAAAACTGGCGTTCAGTGATGTCCAATTATGGTCAAGCGAGTGATCCCATTGACTCATTTTCTCAAGCTGGATACCTAGCGGCCAAAGTTGCAACGGACGCGATGTTGTCTATTGAAGGTGACGTAACGAGAGAGAAAGTATTTGCTGCTTTCAAAGGTATTACTAATGTAAACACCGATATGTTGTGTGCACCCTGGTATTTCGGTACTGGAGATCGTCATCAAGCCAATCACATGGGTCGTGTGACTCTCTTAACCGAAACTGGTTTTGACATTAAGACCGATTGTTTCCGAACTAAAGATGAAGAGTTAGCTGATATCTTGGCTTTGGAAAGTGCTGGTGGTCTAGTCAACTAGGAGTGGTGTGGCCATGCAGATGTTAATTCCTTTTTTAGTGATCGGTGTCAGTGTAGGAGCGATCTACGCTCTTTCTGGTGTAGGGTTGGTAATGCTTTATCGTGCAAGCGGTGTTGTCAACTTTGCACACGGAGCTTTGGGTGGTTTAGCTGCCATGGTTTGCTGGCAAGCTTTAGAGTCAGGGTTTTCGGACCCGATTGCTTGGGCGTTAGGTATAGCATGTGCCACCTTTTTGTCATGGGCATATGGGCGTTTTATCGCCCCTACCCTGAGCCATCAAGATCGTATCGTAAGAGCGATGGCGACCTTAGGTTTGGCCTTTATGATTATGGGCATGGCCCAGTGGTACTGGGGCGATGCGCCAAGGCGCTTAGTCTTGCCAACAGATAGTAGTGGCCTCGATTGGGATGGACGCCGCTTGATAAGCAGTACTCGGCTATTGGCGCTTTGTGTGGCCATGGCAGTGACTGTATCAATGGCTTACATGTTGGCAAAAACCAGTTTTGGTTTGAAAATGCGGGCGCTGCAGAGTAATCGTATGCTCAGTGGTTTATTGGGTGTTCGGGTGAAACGTGTCGACACTTGGGCCTGGGTTATTGCTGGCGTATTGGCGGGTGTGACGGGCTTATTTATGGGCAATATGGTGCGTTTAAATCCTACGATTCTTACCTTCCTAGTTATTCCTGCTCTGGCCGCTGCCGTTGTGGGTAGGTTGACGTCATTACCGTTAACGGTCCTTGGGGGGTTGGTCATTGGAATACTAGAATCACTTTTGATTTTGGTACCTGGCTTGTCCCGCTATGGATCAGCGACGGCGTTCGTTGTGGCGATATTAGCGATCCTCTGGTATCAACGCCATGGCATCACCCTTTCACGTGACAATAGTCATCTTGAATAACCATTTTGTTTTAGTGAAGAGAGTATTGTTGTTATGGCAATAGATAAAAAAGATATCCCACTTGGTACGCCGCTGCAGCGAATTTTTCCTCTGTTGGTGACCTTTGCTTTAGTTGCTGTAATAGGTCCTTGGCTGTTTTCGGCGTACTGGCTAAATACATTTACTACAGTGGCTTGTTTAACGTTGATTAGCGCAACAGTCGCTCTTTTGTATGGCCAGTTGGGCATGGTTTCTCTTACTCAATTTGCGCTTGCGGGTGTTGGTGGTTGGGTTTGTTTACGCGTAACCCATGGGTTGGGCCTGCCATTTGAAGTGGGCTTGATATTGGGTTCAATCGCAGCTGGATTGTTTGGTTTTATCGTCGGATTGCCGGCCCTACGGATGCGGGGTTTGTATCTAGCCTTACTTACACTATTGGTTGCGGCTGCCTTTCAGGTTTTTATCAGTGCGATAGGTTTTCCCGATGGAGGGGAGGGTTGGTCAGGTAAGGTTATTAATGGTCAACGCCAGCTCATTGATCGGCCTTGGATAGCCGGTACTGATGCAGCATATTTTCGCTATGTAATTTTATGGATGGTTCTGGGTCTTGGTTGGATTGAATGGCAAAAAGCGAGTCGCTTAGGACGCTCGTGGGCATTGATCCGTAAAGGTGAAGCTGCAGCAATTTCCTCGGGTGTCAGCGTCATTGCATATAAAGCCTTGGCATTTGCAGCAGCAGGCGCGCTGGCTGGTTTGGGTGGTGGCTTGATCGCTGGATTGAACGGGCAGTTAGACTACACAGGCTTTCATGTTAGCCAGTCTATATTGCTATATGCATTGGTTGTGGTTGGCGGTGCTTACAATTGGGTCGGCGCAGTATTCGCAGCGCTACTTATCCGCGCATTGCCGGCGCTTCTCAATGATCATGGTGTCGATGGTAATTTAGCTAATGTGTTCTTTGGTTTTGCCTTATTGCTGTCTTTGATTCAGGGTCGCGTGGGTATCGCAGGGCAATTGGCGGAGTTTTTTAAATTTATTCGTACCAGCCGAATCGTTGAAGGCACTATCAGCTGGGGTGTTGTTTCAGTTAGCGTCGGCTTAGTGTCTGTTTTACTTGGGTGGACTAGTTTTTACGGTGCCCTTTTCCTTAGCTTAGTAGCCCTCTTATTTCGCTTGGTAATCCCAGCAGTGCTGTGGATGCTGCTTGGTTTCTTTGGTAAGTCAGTGCAGGACAAGGTAGAAGATAAAGAGGCTGTTTTGTCATTAATTTGTACCCAGGCCATGAAAAACTTAGGCCTACGCCCTGACCACCGGTTACTAAAACGTGTCGGGAACTGGTTGTTTATTGGTATGTTTTTAGCGTGGGTGGCATGGGGAGTATTTGGCTTGAACTATGCTCACGCATTGGCGGTAATTTGGTGCAGCCTAATGCTTAAAGTTGGTATTGAGCTAGTTATATATAAGTACGTCATCAAGTTGCGGCAACGGCTTGATAATCGATATCCCAAGCCTTTTGCTAGTTATTTATAGGAGAAAGTTAGTGATTGAAATTAAGGATCTAACTGTGCAGTTTGGTGGAGTGCGCCCGATAGACGGGTTGTCGGTTACATTAGAAGCACCTGTGGTAGGCCTAATTGGCCCCAATGGTGCAGGTAAAACAACATTGCTAAATGTGTTTTCTGGTTTTGTTACTCCGGTATCAGGAGAAGTTCGTATTGATGATGTAAATTTAACTCATGTAGCGCCTCATGAACGACCCAATAAAGGCCTTCGTCGGACCTTCCAAACTGATCAAATTGCTGATGATTTGACCCTTTGGCAAAATGTTGAGGCCATTGCCGATCACGCTAAGTTCGAATCCAAAAAGGAGGCTAGTGCTGCCGTAGAAAGGGCCATTGATTACGTAGGTTTGAATCATCGTATTCATAGGTTGGGTAGCAGCTTAAGTACTGCTGAGCGACACCTAGCTGAAATAGCTAAAACTCTTATAGGGAAGCCAAAATTAGTCATGCTGGATGAACCAGGGGCCGGCATGTCCGACACCGAGTCGAGGGATCTGGCTGCAGTAATTCGTGGTATTCCAGAATTTTGCGGTGCACAGGTTTTTTTAATTGACCATGATGTGGCGCTCATTGATGCCTGTTGCGAGCAAACTATGGTACTAGACTTTGGCCGCTTGCTTGCTAAAGGACGCACGGCAGAAGTTCTGTCAGACCCTCTTGTCCGCAAGGCCTATTTAGGTGAATTCGATGAGTTTCAGGAGAGCGCATGAGCACGGAATTGATTATTGATAACTTAGTTGTTGTACGGGGCACAAAAGTGGCTGTTAACGGCATAAAGTTGAAACTTACCCCTGGCAAAGTGACTGCATTGTTAGGCCCCAATGGTGCGGGGAAAACTAGCACTGTACTAGGCCTTAGCGGTGTTGTGGAGCCTGCATTTGGCCAAATATTGCTCGATGATCAAGATCTTAAAGGTCTAGATAGTGACGTCATTCGCCGTAATGGCGTTGCTACGGTGCCAGAGGGGCACCAAGTTCTTCAAGAACTAAGTGTGCGAGAGAACTTGTTGATTGCTGCAGGTGACCTGAAGGGCGACCTGCTTCACCAAGCTATAGCTTGGGTATTGGAAATGTTTCCAGAATTAAAAACTTTGCAAGATCATCGCGCTGGCGATTTATCTGGTGGCCAGCAGCAGATGGTTGCTATAGCCCAATCCTTGGTTGTGACACCCCGATTTTTAGTTATTGATGAACTATCGTTTGGTTTGGGTCCGGCGGTGGTTACTCGTCTGGTTCCCATCATTCGACGAATTGCCGATGAAGGCATCGGCGTGTTGTTGATTGAGCAGTTTACTCAGTTGGCTTTGGCTTTGGCTGATCATGTATATGTCCTTTCACGGGGCAATATCTCTTATGACGGCGGACCAGACAAGTTGCGCAAAGACCCAGATATCTTACATAAAGCCTATTTTCCCGTTAATGATCGGGCAGCTGTTGGACTTGGCTAACAATACTAAAAAAAGAGGAAGACAATGGATACTCCAACTAAGAAAAAGAAAAAACTTGGCTTAAAACCTCGTTATGCGGTGATGACCCGGGGTTTGTCTTGGGACACGTCATATCAACCAATGGATAAAGTGTTTCCATATGACGACTTTGAGGGAATCAAGATTCATGATTGGGACAAATGGGAAGACCCTTTCCGTTTGACTATGGAAGCGTATTGGAAATACCAAGGTGAAAAAGACAAGAAGCTATATGCTGTAATTGATGCGTTTGCTCAAAATAACGGTCACCTTGGCGTATCAGATGCCCGCTATATCAACGCCCTCAAGCTATTTATTCAAGGTGTTTCACCACTAGAGTATTATGCGCACCGTGGTTTTGCCCATGCAGGGCGACACTTTACCGGTGCTGGAGTCAGAGTCGCAGCACAGATGCAATCAATTGATGAGCTTCGCCACTATCAGACTCAAGCCCATACCATATCGCATTACAATCGCTACTTTAACGGTATGCACGACAATATTCGCTGGTTTGATCGGGTGTGGTATTTATCAGTGCCCAAATCATTTTTTGAAGATGCCTATAGTGGTGGGCCGTTTGAATTTCTGACTGCGATTAGTTTTTCATTCGAATATGTTCTGACTAATTTGCTATTCGTCCCGTTTATGTCAGGCGCTGCGCATAATGGCGATATGGCTACCGTGACTTTCGGTTTTTCTGCCCAGTCGGATGAATCCCGTCATATGACCTTAGGTATTGAGTGTATAAAATTCATGCTCGAGCAAGATCCGGACAACGTCCCCATTGTTCAACGCTGGATGGATAAGTGGTTTTGGCGCGGTTACCGGTTACTAACTTTGGTGGCTATGATGCAAGACTATATGCTGCCAAAACGCGTAATGAGCTGGAAGGAAGCGTGGGAAATGTACGCTGAAAGCAACGGTGGTGCATTATTCAAGGACCTTGCACGTTACGGTATTCGTGAACCAAAAGGCTGGAAAGATGCATGTGAAGGTAAGGATCATATTAGTCATCAAGCTTGGGCCACATTTTATCAATATAGCCATGCAGCAGCGTTTCATACCTGGGTGCCAAATGCAGATGAAATGGACTGGCTGGCTGAAAAGTACCCACAGAGCTTCGATAGACACTATAAGTCTCGCCTAGATCACTGGGGCGACATGCAGCAACGAGATGAACGTTGGTTTAATCAGCATTTACCAATGTTATGCCAGGTTTGCCAGGTACCAATGATGTTTACTGAACCTGGAGACGCCACAAAAATCTGTTTCAGAGAGACCGAGTTCGAGCAACAGAAATACCATTTTTGTAGTGATCACTGTAAGGAAATATTCACCCATGAACCACGTAAGTATGTTCAAGCTTGGTTGCCAGTGCATCAGGTTTATCAAGGAGCATGTTATCCAGATGACATTAATCCTGAATCACCTGGTGACAGCCCAGTAAGAGAGGTATTGCGGTATTACGGCATTAAGGGTGGACAGGACAATGGTGATTTTGATGCAAGTCAGGACCGCCAGAATTTTGATAAATGGCTTGGAAAAAAGCCCGCTAAGGAGGCCTAATGACGACTTCGAATGAGGCGAATTACCTCAAAACTATTGGTCACTATCACCCTCCCACCCAAGATGCTGAGGATAAGTTCTTTGGAAATCAGCTCACTTATTTATGCTGGGACAACCATTTAATGTATTGCGCACCTTTTTGTTTGCCACTGCCGCCATCGCTGCCCTTCGGCGCTTTAGTGCGAGATGTATTGCCTCTATTGTACGGCGAACACCCTGAGTTCGAGCAGATTGATTGGCAAAGGGTGAAATGGTTTGATTCCAATGATGTGTTTATTCCTGATTTTGGTAAATCGTTAAAAAATCATGGGTTAGGCCATAAGTCCTTGATTCGGTTTGTTACTCCTGCATTAGAGGGTAGCCGCAACCATATTGACACTCAGACACAAGCTTTCTAAGGAGCTCAAAATGACATACGAAATGCTTATCGAACCTTTGGGGGAGACCATTGAAGTGGAAGAAGGGCAAACTATTTTAGATGCTGCACTAAGAAGGGGTATATACCTCCCTCATGCTTGTAGCCATGGATTGTGCGGCACTTGCAAGGTTCAAGTGTTGGCGGGTGAAATCGACCATGGGCCAGCCAGTCCATTCGCCTTAATGGATTTTGAACGTAATGAAGGCCACGCTTTGGCTTGTTGTGCGACCCTATTGGAAGATATAGAAATTGAAGCTGATGTAGATGAGGATGAAGATGCTGAAGTTATATCAGTACGTGATTTTCATACCAGTGTTAGTCGCATAGAAGATCTGACGCCTACTATAAAGGCCATTTTTATAAAGCTAGATAGCACTATTCACTTTCAAGCAGGTCAATATGTGCAAATTCACCTTCCAGGGTTAGAAACCAGTAGAGCATTCTCTATTGCTAACTCTCCAGCGCAAATTAGTGCCACTGGAGAGCTGGAACTTAATGTGCGGCTATTGCCAGGTGGCGAGGTGACTAGCTACATTCATGAACAACTAAAGGTGGGCGATAATCTTCGCATTAGTGGTCCATACGGACGTTTCTTTGTACGCAAATCCGCACCGGAACCGATGTTGTTTTTTGCCGGAGGTTCTGGGCTATCGAGTCCGCGGAGCATGATTCAAGACTTGCTCGATGATCAAGACGAGACGCCTATTACGCTCATATATGGTCAGCGCAATAAGAGTGAGCTGTACTATCACCAAGAGTTTTTGGAGTTATCTGCCAAGTACCCACATTTTGCTTATGTGCCTGCATTATCCGAACCCGAGAGCGATGATGATTGGCAGGGCGCTACAGGATTTGTACATGAGGTAGCGAACAACCACTTTCAAAACGATTTTTCTGGATACAAGGCCTATCTTTGTGGGCCGCCTGTGATGGTTGAGGCTTGTGTTTCTATGCTCATGCAAGGGCGATTGTACGAGCGAGACATCTTTACTGAAAAGTTTTTGTCGGCAGCTGATGCAACCGAACAAAGAAGTCCGTTGTTTAAACGTGTTTAAAACAATGTCATAGCACCACTAACTTAGGTGTTTAAAAGGAGAAAGCATGGGTAAAAAATTAAAAGCGGCCATTATTGGGCCAGGCAACATTGGTACAGACTTGCTGATAAAAATGCAGCGCTCAGAGTGGATCGAGCCTATATGGATGGTGGGTATTGACCCGGATTCTGATGGCCTTAAACGCGCTAAGGAGATGGGAATAAAGACAACTTCTGATGGCGTGGATGGATTGCTACCCCATGTTTTTGAAGACGATATCCACATAGCCTTTGATGCGACATCAGCCAATGTGCACTTGGAAAATAGCCGCAAGCTAAATGACCTAGGTGTGATTATGGTTGATCTAACACCTGCTGCTATAGGCCCCTATTGTATACCGCCGGTCAATTTGGCAGACCATGCAAGAAACCTTGAAATGAATGTCAATATGGTGACATGTGGTGGCCAAGCCACTATCCCTATGGTGTATGCCGTTTCACGTATCCAAAATGTTGATTACGGCGAAATTGTTGCCACAGTATCTTCAAAGTCTGTAGGGCCTGGCACACGTATGAACATTGACGAATTTACCCGCACGACGGCTGGTGGAGTTGAAAAAATAGGCGGCGCTAAAACTGGTAAAGCAATTATTGTGATTAATCCAGCGGAACCACCGTTAATTATGCGTGACACCGTTCATTGCTTAACGGAAGAGGAGCCAGATCAACCAGCCATCACTGCATCAATACTAAGCATGATCGAGGATGTCCAGAAATATGTACCAGGATATAAGCTGGTTAATGGGCCAGTATTTGATGGCCGCCGCGTTTCGATTTTCTTGGAAGTTGAGGGATTAGGTGATTACTTGCCTAAATATGCCGGTAATTTGGACATTATGACAGCCTCAGCATTACGCACTGGTGAAATGTTTGCTGAAGAAATCGGTAAAGGAGCTATTTCTTTACCTACTCGTAATAAAGGGAGTGAAAAATGATCCTAACAGGTAAAACAGTTACTTTGCACGATATGAGTTTACGCGACGGCATGCATGCTAAACAGCATCAAATCTCCCTAGAAGAAATGCTGGCCGTTGCCACTGGTTTAGATGATGCGGGCATGCCCTTGATTGAAGTCACCCATGGTGATGGTTTAGGGGGCGCTTCGGTCAACTATGGCTTTCCAGCACATACCGACGAAGACTACTTGAAAGCGGTAATACCGCGCATGAGACAGGCGAAAATTTCCGCGTTGTTGTTGCCTGGCATCGGTACCACTGACCACTTGCGAATGGCCTATGATTTAGGTGTTTCGACAATCCGGGTTGCGACTCATTGCACTGAGGCCGACGTGTCGCAGCAGCACATTAATCTTGCAGCAAAGATGGGTATGGATACCGTAGGGTTTTTGATGATGGCCCATATGGTATCGGCAGAAAAAATTCTAGAACAGGCCAAACTGATGGTGTCTTTTGGTGCTAACTGTATTTATTGCACAGATTCTGCAGGTTACATGCTTCCAAGTGAAGTGAGTGAAAAGATGGGTTTGCTGCGTGAGCAGCTGCCAGGCCATGTTGAAATTGGCTTTCATGGGCATCACAACTTGGCCATGGGCATCGCTAATTCATTGGCTGCTATTGAGGCTGGTGCCACCCGTATAGATGGATCTGTGGCCGGCCTAGGTGCTGGTGCTGGTAACACCCCGCTGGAGGTGTTTTGTGCTGTATTGGAGCGGATGCAGGTGAGTACCGGTATTGATCTATATAAAATAATGGATGTTGCCGAAGACCTAGTGGTGCCCATGATGGATCACCCTATTCGATTGGATCGCGATGCGTTGACCTTGGGATACGCTGGCGTCTATTCATCTTTTCTTCTTTTCGCCAAGCGTGCAGAGGCCAAATACGGCATTCAGGCACGTGACCTGTTAGTTGAGTTAGGGCGCCGTGGCACTGTAGGCGGGCAAGAAGATATGATCGAAGATTTGGCGATCACAATGGCACGAGAAAAAGGACTCCTAAAATGACAACATTAACCACACAAGAAGTGATTCAGCTTGCCGAGTATTGTGAAAATGCTGAGCTAAAGGCGTGTGAAATTACTAAAATCACTGACCAATATCCTGATATGGATTACGAGGATGCGTTTGATATCCAATGGCAAATTCGTAAGCAAAAAATCGCCAGAGGCACCAAGATTGTAGGTATGAAAATGGGTTTGACCTCGTGGGCCAAAATGGCCCAGATGGGTGTCGAACAACCCTGTTACGGCTTTTTGGCGGATTACTTCAGCATCCCGGATGGTGGGGACATAAAAATTGATGAATTGATTCACCCAAAGATAGAAGCAGAGCTGGCATTTGTTACCAACAGAGAGCTTCGTGGCCCTGGCATACACATTGGCGATGTGCTCGCAGCCACGGAGATGGTCATGCCCGCTGTGGAGGTGATCGACTCGCGTTATAAGGACTTTAAGTTTGATTTAATTAGCGTGATTGCAGATAACTCAAGCTCGTCTCGTTTTATTGCAGGGGGTGTGGCCAAACCTGTTTCTGATTTGGAATTAAAAACCCTTGGTGTTGTGATGAGAATAAATGGAGAAGTGGTGCAGACGGGTGCTGGCGCTGCAGTGCTCGGGCACCCAGCCGCCTCCGTCGCCATGCTTGCCAATATGTTAGCAGAGCGTGACGAATGGTTACCCGCGGGCAGCTTTGTAATGATCGGAGCAATTACCGCTGCTGTTGCTGTAAGAAAAGGCGACAGTTTTACAGTTGATTTTGACGGCTTAGGCAGCATAAACGGCCGCGTAATATAGGAGTGAATCATGCCCATAATGCTTGTACATATATTAGAAGGTCGTACCGATGAACAAAAAGAGGCGTTCATTGAGGCCCTAACCGATGCGGCAGAATCCAGCCTAGGTGCACCTCGAGCGAGTGTGCGGGTGCTGTTGCAGGAAATGCCAAAACAAAATTTTGGCATTGGAGGCGCCTCTGCTAAAAAATTGGGTCGCTGACGCAGGCTATTGTGATGAATTATTTGCTGACCGTGGTGGGAAAAGCAGCATGCACAATGCAGGTTTCAGATCAAGTTCCGTTACTGCATGCCTTGTCTAAAACAGGGGTTTCGCCAATTACCGTGGGTTGTAAAGGCGGTGGCTGTGGGGTTTGTAAAGTGCAAGTGCTTGAAGGTCAGTATGAGCATAAGCCTATGAGCAAAGCTCATATAACAAATGAAGAGCTAGGGCTAGGGATAGTGCTAGCTTGTCGGATTATCCCGACTAGTGATTTAACAGTGTTGGCTATAGGCGAACGCAGGTAGCTAGCTAAATAGTATCAAAATAAAAGAGGTGTAGTATGAAAAAAGGTGTTATGCGTCCTGGACATGTACAAATTCGGGTATTAGACCTTGATGAAGCGTTAGCTCATTATCGTGACTTACTTGGCTTGATAGAGGTCTCTCGAGATGCAGACCGAGCTTATTTAAAAGCCTGGACTGAGTCTGACGTTTACTCGGTAATCCTGCGAAAATCGGATACTGCAGGTATGGATTTTATGGCATTTAAAGTACTAGATGAAGCTACTTTGGATAGTCTGCGCCAGGATCTAATCGACTACGGCATCGCCGTTGAGGATATTGCTGCTGGTGAATTGCCTAACTGTGGCCGTCGCGTTCGTTTTACTGCACCAACGGGGCATAGGTTTGAGCTATTCGCCAGCAAGGATCAGTCCGGTAAATGGGGTATTGAAGACCGTAATCCAGAAGCATGGCCGCGCGATCTAAAAGGCATGAAGGCTACGCGCTTTGATCACTGCTTGCTGTATGGCGATGATATTGATGGTGTTCTAGGTTTGTTTGTTGATGTTTTGGGTTTTGATTTGGCGGAACAAGTGGTTGACCCAGAGGATAATAAAATTGGTATTTTCTTGACCTGCTCAATGAAAGAACATGATATTGCGTTCATTAAACACCCTGAAAAGGACAAGTTCCACCACGCATCGTTTTACTTGAATACTTGGGAAGATGTGTTACGTGCTGCTGATTTGATTTCCATGCACGATACCCCGCTAGATATAGGTCCTACTCGACATGGTCTAACCCATGGGCAAACGATCTATTTCTTTGACCCCTCGGGTAATCGTACAGAAGTGTTTACAGGGGGTGATTATTTCTACCCAGATCAAAAGCCAGTGACATGGGATGTAGAGCAGCTAGGCAAAGCTATTTTTTACCATGACCGTCAACTAAATGAGCGTTTTCTTAATGTTGTAACTTGATTCGCTGGGGCATGTGATCCGGCCCTATGGGGCCGGGAAAAGGACTTATTGAAGCAAGTGGATAAGCAATGAAAGAATTTAAACATTTTATAAATGGCAATTACGTTGAGTCGGAATCCGGTCGTACTTTCGAGAATCGATCACCCGTTGACAATAGTCTTATTGGCATGGTGCACGAAGCCGGGCGAGATGAGGTGGACGCCGCTGTCTGGGCGGCTAGGGGGGCGTTGTCCTCTGAGTGGGGTCGTTTCACTCAGGCAGATCGAGTGGCCGTGTTGAACAGGGTAGCAAATCGAATTAATGAACGGTTTGATGAGTTTTTGGAAGCTGAGTGTATGGACACGGGCAAGCCAAAAAAGATGGCATCTCATATTGACATACCCCGTGGTGCGGCTAATTTTAAGGCCTTTTCAGAAACTGTAGCTAACCACCCAGTTGAGGCATTTCACTTCGATACTCCAGACGGCACGGGCGCTGTGAGCATCGGCCAGCGCACACCTAAAGGCGTCATAGCTGTTATTTCGCCGTGGAATTTACCCTTATTATTGATGACATGGAAAGTTGGCCCAGCATTAGCGTGTGGCAATACGGTTGTAGTGAAACCTTCAGAAGAGACGCCGGCAACTGCCACATTGTTGGGCGAAGTGATGAATGAATGTGGTGTGCCTGCGGGCGTTTTCAATGTGGTGCATGGCTTCGGTCCTGACTCCGCAGGCGCCTTTTTGACGGAACATAAGGGTATTGATGCAATAACCTTTACGGGGGAAACCCGCACGGGTGAGATTATCATGCAAGCAGCAGCAGTAGGTTTGCGCAACATCTCCTTAGAGTGTGGTGGTAAGAATCCTAGCCTTGTGTTTGCCAACGCAGATTTGGAAAAAGCGGTTGAGGGTACTATGCGTTCAGTTTTCGTTAACTGTGGCCAGATCTGCTTAGGCACGGAAAGAGTATACGTAGAACGGCCTATATTCAATCAATTTTTGGCGCGGATGAAAGAAGAAGTAGGCAAATTAAAACTGGGTAAACCTGACTCTAAAGACGCTAATTTTGGACCGTTAATTAGCCTTGAACATCGACAAAAAGTGCTTTCTTATTACGCTTTAGCTGAGCAGCAAGGTGCTGTAGTGGAAGTCGGCGGCGGTGTGCCTGATATGGGAGCGACAATGAACGACGGCGCTTGGATAGAGCCAACTATCTGGACTGGATTGCCTGACGATGCACGAGTGATAAAAGAGGAGATCTTCGGTCCGTGCTGTCATATTCGACCATTTGATACTGAAGAAGAGGTGGTCACATTAGCTAATGATACTGACTATGGTTTAGCGGCCACTATTTGGACCGAAAATAATGCTCAAGCCCTTAGGGTGGCCAAGCAAATCGAAGCAGGTATTGTTTGGGTAAATAGCTGGTTTTTGCGTGATTTACGCACAGCATTTGGTGGTTCAAAACAGTCTGGAATTGGTCGAGAAGGTGGAGTACATGGGTTAGAGTTCTATACTGAATTGAAAAACATTTGCATTAAATTGTAGCTCAGAAGCTTAATAAAAACATATATCTAGGAGAGTAATAATGAATTCAAATTTAATTATAACGCTTGGCGATGAACTATTTAAAGCGCTGTCTGAGCGTACTACTGTGAGGCCATTAACTGAACGTTACCCAGATATTACGATCAAAGATTCGTATCAAATTTCACAGCGGATGATTGAGAAGCGGGTAGCTTCTGGTGAACACATCATTGGTAAAAAAATTGGTCTAACATCAAAAGCTGTACAAAATATGCTGGGTGTAGGTGAGCCTGATTTTGGGTTTTTGACCAATACCATGGCTTATTCTGAAGGCCAGGAAATGCCTATTTCAGAAAAACTAATTCAGCCTCGGGCTGAAGGAGAGGTCGCCTTTATATTGAAAAGGGACTTGCTAGGGCCAGGGATTACTGCAGCCGAGGTGATTTCCGCAACTGAGTGTGTAATGCCTTGTTTTGAAGTGGTTGATTCTCGGGTTGAAAACTGGCAAATAAAGATCCAAGACACTGTGGCTGACAATGCATCATGTGGTTTATTTGTATTAGGTGATAAAGCTGTTAGCCCGCGCAGTATTGATTTATCCACTGTGGGTATGGTGGTAGAAAAAAATGGCAGTATAATTTCTACTGGCGCTGGTGCTGCGGCCCTAGGATCTCCCATTAATTGCGTTATGTGGTTGGCAAATACCTTAGGAGAATTCGGCATCCCTCTTAAGGCGGGCGAAGTTATCCTATCTGGCTCTTTAGTCCCTCTGGAACCGGTTCAGGCGGGAGACTTTATGTCCGTTTCAATTGGGGGCATGGGTAGAGCTTCAGTCCGTTTCACCTAACACTAAGAGGGCCCAATTATGCTTGAACTATACACACACCCGTTGTCACCATGTGCACAAAAAGTACGAATCGTATTGGCCGAAAAAGGGCTGGATTTTCTGTCCCATCATGTGGATTTACCTAACAAGGAAAATTTAAAGCCAGAGTACTTGCGACTTAATCCGTTGGGTGTGGTGCCTACTTTGGTGCATGATAGCACCCCAGTTATTGAGTCTAGTGTTATTTGTGAGTACCTAGACGATGCGTATCCACAAATTCCAATGAAACCAACCTCAGCCCATGCTAAGGCACAGATGCGTTTATGGATGAAACATGTGGATGCTAAATTGCATCCTTCATGTGGCGCATTGCAGTGGCCTTTGGTGATGCGCCCTAAATTGATGGAAAAATCATCAGAAGTGCGTCAAGCGTTGCTGGATTCAATACCAGAAAAACCGCGTAGGGATAGACAGAAAAGGCTAATGGAAATGGGGCTGAAAGCGCCCGATGTGGAAGGCGCCGTACAGGTGTATATGCAAACTATAGCTAAAATGGAATCAGACTTGAAGCGTCATACATGGCTGGTTAGCAATAGCTTTAGTTTGGCGGATGTGGTGGTTGCACCTTATTTCCAGACGCTACATCAGTTTGGTTGGCAAGTCATGCTCAAGAATGCCCCTTTGGTTACAGATTGGTTTAAGCGATGTCGGCAGCGTGATTCTTATCGAATTGCCGTGACCGCTGATTTTAGCGATAAATTATCATTAGATTTGCAGGAAATTGGCCGCCAAAGCTGGGTTGATATCTGTGTCCATATTAAGTGGTAACCATCGCTGAGAAAATCAGGAGCTTCAAAATACTAAGATAGTGGATGAATTAGTAGGCCACTTGTTAAGTGGTTGCAGTGCGCTGCGGTTTTTTGCCTTGAACTAGGATATAATTCCGCTCTTTTATGCGCAGCTATAGCACTTCGTTAAATAGCGGCAATCCGGAAGTCATTGCATGTCCATTAATCCCCTGATTCGTAACTTTTCCATCATCGCTCACATCGATCATGGTAAATCCACCATCGCTGACCGCTTTATCCAGATGTGTGGTGGCCTGTCGGACCGTGAAATGGAACAGCAAGTGCTTGATTCCATGGATATTGAACGCGAACGTGGCATTACTATTAAAGCCCAAAGCGTGACCTTGGATTTCCACAGTAACGATGGCAAAACTTATCAGCTTAACTTTATCGATACCCCAGGGCATGTGGACTTCTCTTACGAAGTCTCGCGCTCGTTAGAGGCCTGCGAAGGGGCCTTGCTGGTGGTGGATGCGGCGCAAGGCGTAGAAGCGCAATCAGTGGCTAACTGCTATACGGCCCTTGAGTTGGGTTTGGAAGTGGTGCCGGTGCTAAACAAAATGGATTTACCGCAAGCCGACCCAGATAAGGTTAAGCAAGAAATTGAAGAAGTCATTGGCATTGATGCCAGTGACGCCGTAGCCGCGTCCGCCAAGAGTGGCATGGGCATGACCGAAGTGTTAGAGCAGTTGGTGGAGTTGATTCCAGCGCCAGAAGGCGATGAAGATGCGCCGTTACAGGCCCTTATCATTGACTCATGGTTTGATAACTACCTGGGTATTGTTTCGTTGGTGCGTATCAAAAACGGCGTGCTGCGTAAAAAAGATCGCATTGTTGTTAAATCGACCGGTTTGCAATACGGCGTGGATGGTATTGGTATCTTTACGCCGAAGCGTAAACAAACAGATATCTTGCGTGCTGGTGAAGTGGGCTATGTGGTGGCCGGAATTAAAGATATTCACGGTGCTCCAGTTGGCGATACCTTAACCCATGTAAAAACCGCCGATGTTGACAGTCTGCCTGGTTTTAAGAAGGTGCAGCCGCAGGTATATGCGGGTTTATTCCCCACCAGTTCAGACGATTACGAAGACTTCCGTGAGGCCCTAGCCAAACTAAGCCTGAATGATGCCTCCTTGTTTTACGAACCAGAAAGTTCCGACGCTTTGGGTTTTGGTTTCCGTTGTGGTTTCTTGGGCATGTTGCACATGGAAATCATCCAAGAGCGTCTCGAGCGCGAATATAACCTAGACCTGTTAACCACAGCGCCTACGGTAATCTACGAATTGGAACTCAACAACGGTAACGTGGTCTATGTAGACAACCCGTCAAAATTGCCTGACATGGGTGGTGTGGCGGAAATGCGTGAGCCAATTGTGGAAGCCAACATATTGGTCCCCCAAGAACATTTGGGTAACGTCATTACCTTGTGCGTGCAAAAGCGTGGTGTGCAAAAGAACATGCAGTTTACTGCCACTCAAGTGGCGTTAACCTACGACATGCCCATGAGTGAAGTGGTGTTGGACTTCTTTGATCGCTTAAAGTCAGTGAGTCGTGGTTATGCGTCTTTGGAGTACAACTTTGTACGTTTTGAAGAAGCTAGATTGGTACGATTGGATATTCTTATCAATGCTGAACGAGTCGACGCACTAGCGGTGATCATGCACAAAGATAACGCCCAAGGCCGTGGTCGCTTGTTGTGTGAGAAGATGAAAGAGCTGATTCCGCGACAAATGTTTGATGTGGCGATTCAAGCCGCCATCGGTGGCAACATTGTGTCTCGTACTACCGTTAAGGCGTTGCGTAAGAACGTAACGGCCAAGTGTTATGGTGGTGATATTAGCCGTAAGAAAAAATTGTTAGCTAAGCAAAAAGAAGGCAAGAAACGCATGAAGCAAGTGGGCAGTGTAGAAATTCCACAGGATGCTTTTTTAGCTGTGCTCAAAATTGATGGCTAAGTAGGCTGTTTAGGAACTAGAGGTAAGGACATGATGGATTTTGATTTTGAGCTGGTGCTCACTGGACTAGTGGCTCTATTTGGGGTGGGTTACGCCATTGACGTATGGGTGTGGAAGCCTGCGCGTATTGCGGCTTTAGCAGCGGCAACCAGCACTGCGGGTGTGGAATTGCCCATGGTAGATCAAGCCAAATTACTTAAAGAGAATTTGTTTGCCGAGTACAGTCGTTCTTTTTTCCCAGTATTAGCCTTGGTGTTAGTACTCAGATCATTTTTCATGGAGCCTTATCAAATTCCGTCGGGTTCGATGTTGCCTACGTTGGCCGTAGGTGATTTTATTGTGGTAAATAAGTTTGAGTACGGCATTCGTTTGCCGGTACTTGGCACCAAGGTATTTGACAATAACGAGCCGCAAGTGGGCGACGTGATGGTATTTAAATACCCGGTAGATCCGGCGGTTAAGTTTATTAAGCGCGTGGTGGGTGTGCCCGGTGACAAATTGCAATACCGTGATAAAGTTTTATCGGTGAATGGTGTGGCGTTGTCACAAACCTACCTTAAAGATCAATCACCCACCACCGAACTCTATGCAGAGTTGATTGGTGGCGTAGAGCATCAGATTTGGCGAAATAAAAATGCGGGTAGAAACTGGGCTGCGACCGTGCCAGAAGGCAAGTACTTCATGATGGGTGATAACCGCGATGGCAGTAACGACAGCCGTTATTGGGGTTTTGTGCCAGAAGAGAACATTACCGGTAAAGCCATTGCCGTGTGGTTGCATTGGGAGAACTTCTTTAGCTTGCCTAACTTCAGCACTGTGGGCGGCATAGAATAATATGAAAGCGCCGGCAGCTGCAGCTTATCAGCAAAAAGTAGATACTTTGTGTAAGTTAATTGGTTATACCTTTAATGACGAAACACTGCTGCAGTTGGCGCTCACTCACCGATCTTGTGGCAACCGTAATAACGAACGGCTTGAGTTTTTAGGCGACTCCATTGTTAACTTTGTGATTGCCCATGCCTTGTTCGAAAAGTTTCCTAAAGCCCGCGAAGGCCAGCTTAGCCGCTTGCGTGCGGGTTTAGTTAAAGGCGTTACTTTGGCGCAGGTGGCCATAGAAATGCAAGTGGGCCCGTGCCTTAAGCTGGGTGCGGGAGAGCTTAAAAGTGGTGGCCAACGCCGTGAGTCAATCTTGGCCGACGCTACCGAAGCCATTATTGGTGCCATCTACCAAGATGCCGGTATGCAGGTGTGTGAAGCACGTATATTGGAGTGGTTTGGGCCGAGGCTGCAAAACTTAAGCCTTACTGATACTCAAAAAGACCCTAAAACCCGTTTGCAAGAGTACTTGCAAGCCAAAAAAGCCGATCTTCCTATGTACGACCTAGTGGACGTACAAGGGCACGATCACGAACAGGTGTTTACCATCCAGTGCCACACTCAGTTGCTGGATAAACCCACTCAAGCGAAGGCCTCTAGCCGTCGTATTGCAGAACAAAAATCGGCCACGCTGGCGTTACAGCAGCTGGGTCAAGAAGCGGTATAGATAGATCATGACAGATTTAGATAGTTGGCTCGCAGAGCAAAGTGACAGCAGCACAAAATGCGGTTATGTGGCCATTGTGGGGCGCCCTAATGTGGGTAAATCTACGCTTTTGAACCATATTTTGGGTCAAAAAATCAGTATTACTTCGCGTAAGCCTCAAACTACACGCCATCAGATTTTAGGCATTAAAACCGAAGGCGATATCCAGGTGGTTTATGTGGACACGCCTGGATTACATTTAGACCAAGCCGATAAAGCTATCAACCGTTACATGAACAAGGCCGCGTCGAGCGCCCTAAAGCATGTGGACTTGGTGATCTTTATGGTTGACCGTACGCGCTGGAATGATGCCGACGAACACGTGTATGAAAAGGTTAAAGCGGCGAATTGCCCAGTGATTTTGGCCATTAACAAAATTGACATTTTGGATGATAAACAGTCTTTGCTGCCTTATTTACAGGAAGTTCAGCAACGCTTGCCAGATGCCGTGTTAGTGCCCATTGCCGCGCACACGGGTGCATCTGTGGATCAGCTAGAGCAGTGTGTGCTGGATCAGTTGCCTAATGGCCGACATTTTTTCCCTGAAGATCAAGTCACCGACCGTAGCGCGCGTTTTATTACTGCAGAGTTGATCCGCGAAAAAATCATGCGCCAACTGGGGGATGAATTACCCTACCAAATGACGGTAGAAATCGAAGAATTTGCTCAAGATGGCCCAGTGTTGCACATAGGCGCGCTAATTTTGGTTGAGCGTAAAGGCCAAAAACGTATATTGATTGGAGATAAAGGCGACCGTATCAAAATGATTGGCCGCGATGCTCGAGTCGATATGGAGCGTATGTTCGAATGTAAGGTGATGCTTAAGTTGTGGGTTAAAGTCAAAAGTGGCTGGTCCGACGACGAGCGCGCGTTACAAAGTCTGGGTTACGACGGCCTCGATTAAGTTTGGGATGTGCTTATGTTGGTAATGGAACAACAACCGGCTTACGTTTTACATAGCCGACCCTGGCGCGAAACTAGCGTCATTGCCGATTTATTGACTCTCCACAGTGGCCGTGTATCGGTAATTATCAAAGGCGCCCGCAAAGCCAGTGGCAAACAACCGGCCAAGCACGCCTTAGTACAACCATTCACCCCATTGCTGGTGGCTTTTACGGGCCGCGGCGAATTGCGCACGGCCACCTCTGTTGATGCCGCTGGGCCACCGTTACCTTTGCAGGGTAGTCACCTTTATAGTGGTCTTTACGCCAACGAATTGCTGCTTAAGTTGCTGGCCGTGGATGATGCTTATCCGGCGTTATTTGCCTACTATCAAACCTTGCTAGAAAACTTGTCTATAAAACAGTCGGTAGAGCAAAGTTTGCGTCCCTTTGAAGTCCATCTGATGGATGAACTGGGGTATCATGTTGCCTTAGATAAAGAATTTGAAACCCAAATGCCGGTGTTGCCAGAGCATTGTTATCGGTTATTACCACTACAGGGCTTCTGCCGAGTTGAAAATCAAAACGGCGATGCTCAGCTAATACCAGGGCACGTATTACTCGAGTTGGCAGCGGGGCGGTTTAGTGAACCTAACTGCTTAAAATACGCTAAGTATATTGCCCGGGCGAATATCGATCAGTTATTGGGTGGCAAGCCGCTCCATAGCCGAACACTTTTTCAATCCATGGCTGTGGCTCCGCCACCGAGCCAAGGTTTAAGCGACAATTAGGAACATGGATAATGGTTGATCCCAATCGAATTTTATTAGGTGTTAACGTTGACCACGTGGCCACCTTGCGTCAAGCGCGTGGCACACGCTACCCCGACCCGGTGAAGGCTGCCTTGGATGCCGAACAAGCCGGTGCCGATGGTATTACTATACATTTGCGTGAAGATGCGCGGCATATTCAAGAGCGTGACGTACGGGTGATGGCGCAAGTACTACAAACTCGTATGAATTTAGAGATGGCTGTGACTGATGCTATGGTCGATTTGGCGGTAGAGATTGCCCCAGCTTACGTGTGTTTGGTGCCAGAAAAACGTGAAGAACTCACCACCGAAGGTGGTTTGGATGTGGCTTCGCAAGAAGCTAAAATCAAAGCAGCGTGTTTACGTATGCAGGCCGTTGGTACACAAATATCGCTATTTATAGACGCCGATCCTGCCCAGATTGACGCCGCTAAGCGAACTGGCGCAGAGCTCATTGAGTTACACACCGGTGCCTACGCCGACGCAGTAGGTTATACAGCGCAACATGCAGAGCTCGTGCGCATTGCTAAGGGCGCAACCTATGCCGCCAGCATTGGTTTGATTGTTAATGGCGGTCACGGTTTGAACTTGCAAAACGTAGAAGCCATTGCTGCTATTCCTGAGTTTAATGAGCTTAATATTGGCCATTCACTGATCGCCAATGCGTTGTTTGTGGGTTTGCCGCAGGCGGTGAAAGACATGAAAGCGGCGATGCTCGCGGCCCGTGATCCTAGCCGTCCTAGCCGAGTTTAGGCGAGATTGTGGTGAAGGCAATTGGCACGGATATTGTAGCTACGGCACGTATTGAAGCGGCCTTAGAGCGAAGTGGGCGCAAGTTTGCTGAGCGTATTTTGACCCCGCTGGAAATGGCACAGTTTGATGCCACCAATAACCAAGCTGGTTTTTTAGCTAAACGCTTTGCTGCTAAAGAAGCGGCCGCCAAAGCCCTAGGTACAGGTATTGGTCGTGGCATTTCGTGGCAGCAAATGCATATTGAACACGATGAGTTAGGTGCACCTTTGCTGATTCTGCAAGGCGCAGCCAAACAACGACAAACGGATCTGGGCAGTCATAAAACCCATATCAGTATTGCCGATGAATTAGACCAAGCCTTAGCCTTTGTTGTGCTGAGCTAGCGAAATAGAGACGAGACAAACATTATGCACAGTTCCGCTGATTTTCCGACTATAGAAGACTACGTGGGTAACACGCCACTAGTACGTTTGCAGCGGCTGCCAGGGCACACCAGCAATATAATTTTGGCCAAGCTCGAAGGCAATAATCCGGCAGGCTCGGTAAAAGATCGCCCTGCTATGAGTATGATTATCGAAGCAGAAAAGCGCGGAGATATTAGCCCAGGCGATATATTAATTGAAGCCACCAGTGGTAATACAGGTATTGCCCTGGCCATGGCTGCGGCCATTAAAGGCTATCGGCTAAAGCTCATTATGCCCGAAAATATGAGTAGTGAACGCAAGGCGTCTATGGCGGCCTATGGTGCTGAATTAATTGAAGTCACCAAAGAAGTGGGTATGGAAGGCGCTCGTGATTTAGCCTTGGCGATGCAAGCTCGTTGCGAAGGCAAGGTGCTTGATCAGTTTGCCAACGCCGACAATCCCTTAGCCCACTACCGTACTACGGGGCCCGAAATTTGGCAGCAAACCCAAGGCCGCATTACCCATTTGGTGAGTTCTATGGGCACTACCGGCACCATTATGGGGTTGTCGGCTTATTTTAAAGAGCAAAATCCACAAGTGCAGATTCATGGTTTACAGCCTAATGCTGATTCGTCGATTCCGGGCATTCGGCGTTGGCCTAAAGAATATTTACCGAGCATTTTTGATGCCGCCAAAGTTGATGCAGTGATCGACATGGATCAAGCCGAAGCCGAAGCGACCATGAAGGCACTGGCTACAGAAGAAGGTATTTTTGCCGGTGTGTCATCTGGAGGTTCGGTGGCTGGTGCTTTGCGCTTGTCTAAACAAGTTGAAAATGCAGTTATTGTTTGTATTATTTGTGATCGTGGTGATCGTTATTTATCTACCGGAGTTTTTGGTTAATTATGCCCCGTTTATCCCCACTTCAGCGTAAGCTCAAGCTTAAAAATCCTTCTGCATCCGCCAAGCAAAAACGTGCGCAAGCGCAGGTGGATGTGAGTGTGGTCACCCTGCCCATGGGCAAACACATTGAAATAGAACTACAAAACTTAAGCCACGACGGCCGTGGCGTAGGCCGTTGGCAGGGTAAAACCGTATTTGTAAATGGGGCGTTACAGGGAGAGACTGTAAGCGCCGAAGTGACCGCCGATCACAAAACCCACGCCGAAGCGCAAGTACTTGAAATTCATCAAGCCAGTGCTGATCGTATAGACCCTATTTGCCCAGTGTACGACACCTGTGGCGGCTGCCAGCTGCAGCATTTACAGCCGGCCGCTCAAGTGACGTTCAAACAAGCCGCTATTGCCGAACAATTGCGCCGTATTGGTTCTATAGAGGTGCCTGAATGGGTAGCTCCGATTACCAAGGCGAGCCAGGGGTACCGCCGCCGTGCCCAGTTAGCCACACGCTATTTTGCGGACAGTCGTACATTGTTAATGGGTTTTCGCCAGAGCGGCCATAAACACATTGTGCCCATTGATCAATGCCCTGTGCTGGAACCTGCACTGTCGGCTTTGCTAACGCCGTTGCACGATGCCTTAGTAAATTTGAGTCAGACGCAATGGGTAACCCACATTGAATTATTACAAGCACAAGACTTAGTGTGTGTGAGCTTGAAAGTGTCATCTGCTCTCAGCTCAGACGACCAACAGTTGATGGCTGCCTTTGCCGCTCAACATAATGTGAGTTTAGTGTGTCAGCAAACCGATGTTGATGACTTATGGTTACACGGCACTCCACAAGATCTAGTCTATACCTTGCCGGTAGAGGCCGATGCTAAGCCTTTAACCATGGATTTTTCTGTGAAAGATTTTGTGCAGGTGAATGCCCAAGTCAACCAAGCGTTGGTGACGCAAGCCCTAGATTGGTTACAATTGGATGCTGAAGATCAGGTATTGGATTTGTTTTGTGGAGTGGGTAACTTTTCTTTACCGATTGCCAATGCGGCACCGAGTGGCGCACAAGTGTTGGCTGTAGAAGGTGACTATGCCATGGTTAAGCAGGGCCGCAGCAATGCCCAAAACAACGGTTTAGGCAATGTGGACTTTATCCAAGCCGATTTATTTGAAGCCAGTGCACGCAAAAAGTGGCAAAAAAAGGCCATTAACAAGGTGTTGCTAGACCCACCCCGTGCCGGAGCTAAGGGCATTGCCCAGTTACTAAAAGGCCAGCCCCTTGAGCGTGTAGTGTATGTGTCTTGTAATCCGGCCTCTATGGCACGGGATTTAAAGGACCTACAAAGCCTAGGTTTAACGGTAGCCAAAGTCGGCTGTGTGGACATGTTTCCACACACCACTCACTTAGAAGTGATGGCCTTACTCATAAAAGAATAGAGTGTGAAATGGTACAGGTACGCGCAGTACACCCGATCCACGCGGACGGCAACATTGATATCCAAGCTTGGATGGCAGGTATTTCTGAACAGGTTGAACTGTTAGACACTAGCCGCCTACAGCGGGCCTGTGAATGGGCGCAAGACGTGCGTGATCGCGCCAGTGAGAGCGAAGATATTTGGGCAACAGCCGAAGTGGACTGTTTCCGCACAGGCCTAGAAATGGCCGAGATACTCACCACCCTGCAAGTCAACGAAGAGACCTTAGTGGCTGCCGTGTTGTATCGTGCGGTACGTGAAGAGAAAATGGCCCTTAAAGAGGTGAAAGAAGCCTTTGGTCCGGTAGTGGCACAGCTTATTGATGGCGTGTTACAAATGGCGGCCATTAGCAATTTGCAAAGTCCCACCCGCGACAATATTCTGGGCCAATCTAATGGCCAGCTGACTAATGTGCGCAAGATGTTAGTGAGTTTAGTGGATGACGTTCGTGTTGCTCTGATTAAGTTGGCAGAACGTACCTGTGCCATTCGTGCGGTAAAAAACGTAGATCGTAAAAAGCGTTATTTGGTGTCACGCGAAGTGTTTGACGTTTATGCGCCTTTGGCTCACCGCTTGGGTATTGGTGCCGTTAAGTGGGAGCTTGAAGACCTCTCTTTTCGTTATTTAAAACCCAACGCTTACAAAGAAATCGCCTCATTTTTGGATGAGCGGCGTATGGATCGCCAAGACTATATTGAACGTGTGTTAGGTAACCTAACAGAGCAACTCACGCACGCCGGCATTGTGCCGGATATCTCCGGTCGCGCAAAACACATTTATAGCATCTGGCGTAAAATGCAGCGTAAAAACATTGAGTTTTCTCAAGTCTACGACGTGCGCGCGGTGCGTATATTGGTGCCTGAGTTAACTGATTGTTATACCGCTTTGGGTATAGTGCATGGCTTGTGGCGCAACATACCCCAAGAGTTTGACGATTATATTGCCACGCCTAAAGAGAACGGCTACCGTTCCTTACATACCGCCGTTATTGGGCCAGAAGGTAAAGTGGTGGAAATTCAAATCCGCACCTTTGCTATGCATGATGAAGCCGAACTTGGTGTCTGTGCCCATTGGTTATACAAAGGCACAGACGTTAACAGCAACGGCAATTCCTACGATGACAAGCTTGCTTGGTTACGGCAAGTGCTGGAATGGCATGATGAAGTGGGTGACGGCAGTGAGTTTGTGGCCCAGGTTCAGGGCGACGTAGAGCAAGACCGCATTTATGTGTTCACTCCCGACGGTCATGTGGTGGATTTGCCGACCGGAGCCACGCCCATCGATTTTGCTTATCGCGTGCATACCCAAGTGGGTAATACCTGCCGCGGCGCTAAAATACATGGCCGTATTGTGCCCCTTACCTATAGCTTACAAACTGGCGACCAAGTGTCCATTATGACCGCCAAAGGTGGGGCACCAAGCCGCGATTGGATGAACCCTAACCTAGGGTATGTGCACGCTAGCCGCACACGCTCCAAAATCAGTCACTATTTCAAGCAGCAAGACAAAGATAAAAACTGTACTGCTGGGCGTTTGTTGGTGGAGCGAGAAATGCGTCGCATGGCTATTTCTGGCGTCGATTATGGCCAGTTGTCAACTACCATTAACTTTAAGTCGGCAGACGATATGTATGCTGCCTTGGGTGCTGGCGATTTGCGTTTGGCTCAAATCGTCAATGCCGCTCAGCAGCAGGTTGAACCGAGCTTTAAACCGAAGAAGCAGTTGGACTTAACGCTGCTTACGGGTAAATCTAAACCTACTTCGTCTGGCAGTGGTGATATTCAAATAGCCGGTGTGGGTAATTTGTTAACCACCCTAGCCAGTTGTTGTAAGCCGGTGCCTGGTGATGCCATTATGGGTTTTGTGACCCTCAATCGTGGCGTATCAGTACATCGACAAGACTGTCTTAATATCCTGAATATGGCGGAACAAGACCGTCAGCGCATTATCGACGTGGACTGGTCTAGCCAGAGTGAGCACACTTACCCTGTAGATATCTTTATTGAGGCCATCGACCGGCCAGGTTTGCTGAGCGAGGTGATTATGGTGCTTGGCAATGAGCATGTGAACTTAGGCAACGTTAACACGCAAGTGGATAAAACCACCCACTCGGCCACCATATCCATGACCATTGATATTCCTCGGTTAGACTTATTAGGCCGGATTTTGGACAAGATTAGTCAATTACCTAATGTATTGGACGTAAGGCGACGAAAAAATGGTTAATGCTAGCAACAGTAGCAGTGAACCCATGCAGCAACTACTGGATATTATGGCGCAGTTGCGTAACCCGGAGGGCGGCTGCCCTTGGGATTTAAAACAAGACTTTCGCAGTATTTTGCCCCACACCTTAGAAGAAGCCTATGAAGTAGCCGACGCTATTGAGTCGGATGATCGCCTGCAGCTGCGCGACGAGCTAGGTGATTTGTTATTTCAGGTGGTGTTTTATTGCCAGTTGGCACGCGAAGAAGGCAGTTTTGAGTTTGCCGACGTGGCGCAAACCATGGCCGACAAGTTAATTCGTCGTCACCCGCACGTGTTTGGCGAAGAGGTATCGGCAGGCTCAGGCACTATGGACGCCGAACAAGTATTACAACGTTGGGAGTCTATTAAACAAACAGAGCGGGACGCCAAACAGCAACACTCGGTGTTGGATGATGTACCTAACGCTTTGCCGGCAATGCAACGTAGTGCCAAGTTACAAAAACGTGCGGCTAATGTAGGTTTTGATTGGCCCGACGCCACCCCCGTATTAGCTAATATGGCCGAAGAACTGGAAGAAGTGCAGCAGGCCTTTGCCAGTGGTGACCTACAACATACGCTAGAAGAGTTGGGCGATTTGATGTTTGCCTGCGTTAATATGGCCCGCCACCTAAAACAAGACCCAGAGCAAGTGATGCGTGCAGCAAATGCTAAGTTTGAGCGCCGCTTTCGGTTCTTAGAAAAGCAATTGCTGGAGGCTGGTGAAGCGCTAGAAGACGTTAGCCTTGAACGCATGGATGCCGGCTGGGACGCCGCCAAATCACACGGCCTATAACACGGCTTAACCTGCTTATAACGGCTATCGGCCACATTAGCTATTGGTCTCGTGGCGCTGGTGCGTTTGATTCGGTACACTACGCGGCCACGTTACATTTGCCTCGCCAAATAGGGTTTCTTCGCAAGCAACTACAAACACATTAGAGTTGCTTGCGAAGGTATCCGAATTTAGTCGAATATGGATTGACTGAACTACGAGTGAATGACCAAATTATTTTAGTTTTTTTTGGAGTTAAATCATGAAGTTAATCCTTTTAGGAGCACCGGGTGCAGGCAAGGGTACGCAAGCACAATTTCTGACGGGCCATTACGGTATTCCACAAATTTCCACCGGCGACATGTTACGTGCGGCAGTAAAAGCAGGCACTGAGCTGGGCAAAATTGCTAAGCAAGTTATGGACACCGGCGGCTTAGTTTCTGATGAACTGATCATCAACTTAGTAAAAGAACGCATTGCGCAAGACGATTGTGCTAACGGCTTCTTGTTTGACGGTTTTCCTCGCACTATTCCACAAGCACAAGCCCTTAAAGATGCTGGCGTGGCGATTGACGCAGTGGTAGAAATTGACGTTGCTGATGCCGAAATCATTAAGCGCATGAGTGGCCGTCGGGTACATCCTGGTTCAGGCCGTACCTACCATCTGGTCTTTAATTCCCCTAAACAAGAAGGCAAAGACGACGTTACCGGTGAAGACCTAGTACAACGTGTGGATGATCAAGAAGACACAGTGCGTCAGCGCTTAAATGTTTATCATGAGCAAACCGCACCGTTGGTTGATTTCTACAAAACATTGATTGCCACCGAAGGCCCTTCTGCTCCGGCGTACCACTATATTGCTGGTGTTGGCAGTGTGAGTGATATTAAAGCGTCCGTGTTTTCGTCGCTCGATAAGTAAGCTTCACCATGACCCATATACTGGCCCTAGACACGTCGGGAACCGCCTGCAGTGTAGCATTGTGGAACGATAGCGGATTGTTGCTAGGGCTAGAAGAGCAAGCCGAACGTCAGCATACTAAGCGTTTGTTGCCGATGGTCAAGTCTTTGCTGGCACAAGCCGATGTGCAGATGGCTGACCTACAGGCCATCGCTTATGGTCGTGGACCGGGATCCTTTACCGGCATTCGTATTGCCGCGGGTGTGGCCCAAGGGTTAGCCTTTGGCTTGGACTGTCCAGTGGTCCCCGTTTCTACCCTCGCTGCGCAGGCCTTGCGCGCACACTTACAGCTTAAACAGCCGCAAAAATCCGCCTACGCGTGCAGCTTGGATGCGCGTATGGGTGAGGTGTATTGGGGCGAATATACGATTGATGAAAATCACCCTGAGCTGGCTTTAGCCGTGGTTGAAGAGCGCGTATGTGACCCACAACAGGTACAAGTGATGAGTGCCAGTTATGTGGCCTGTGGTAGCGGTATAGCATTGACCAGCATGCCAGTCGGCATATTGACGCAGGCTCAGCAGGTATTGCCTGAGCTAGAGCCTAGAGCCGAAGAAATGGCACGTTTGGCCGGCGCAGATTTTGCACTGGGCCGGGTGTGTCAACCAGAACACGCCTTGCCAGTTTATTTGCGTGACGAAGTCACCTGGCAAAAACTACCTCGTTACCAATAGGGGCTGACCATGGATTGGATGCAAGCCAGTATTATCGCCTTAATTCAAGGCATTACCGAATTCTTACCCATCTCAAGTTCGGCTCACTTACTCTTCCCTAGTTTATTATTTGGCTGGCCCGATCAAGGCTTAACCTTTGACGTGGCAGTACACTTGGGTAGTTTGTTGGCCGTGGTGATTTACCTGCGCGACGACTTGATCGCCATGACCCAAGGGCTGTGGCAGTGGCAGCAACAAAAGCGCCTTAATAGCCATGCGACCTTAGCGCTGATGCTTATTGTGGCCACCTTGCCTGCGGTGTTTTTTGGTTTGGTGCTCAAAGATTGGATAGAGGTGAATGCCCGTGCATTGTGGGTGGTGGCAGCCACTACGTTGGTGTTTGGTTTGTTGTTGGGTTGGGCCGATTGGCGCAGCCGTAGAACTCATTCTATGGCCGCTATGAGCTGGCGTCATACGCTGCTTATAGGGTTGGCCCAAGCCTTGGCTCTATTGCCCGGAACCTCACGTTCTGGCATTACCATGACTGCGGCATTAATGTTGGGTTACCAACGCCAAGCCGCAGCTCGGTTTTCGTTTTTAATGTCTATTCCTATTATTTTGGCCGCAGCCTTACTCATGAGCTTAGACTTGGCAACCAGTGATGTGGCTATTGCTTGGGTGCAGATGACCATTGCCTTTGTGGTGTCGTTTGCCAGTGCCTGGTTATGTATTGTGTTGTTTATGCAAATCATAAGCCGTATGGGTATGTGGCCCTTTGTGGTGTATCGATTATTACTAGGAGCGGGCCTGTGTTGGTTGCTGATAAACAGCCAAGCATAGCGCTTGTGGCTGCGGGTTTTCAAACCCAAGAGAAGGCCCTCGCCCAACTGTTACAGTTGCCGCTGATTAATAAAAACAACCCTGCTTATGAGTTGCTGTTACGGTTTACTAATGACGGCTTAGGATTAGAGCCGGTGGATGGCCGTAGCGGCGCAGTAAGGGTTGATTTTGCGGCAGGAAAATCACGTCATCGCCGTGTTTATGGCGGTGGCAAAGGTCAACAAATTGCCAAGGCGGTTGGCGTGCAAGGCGCCGTACGGCCTAGCGTGTTAGATTTGACCGCCGGTTTAGGTGGCGATGCATTTGTGTTGGCCAGCTTAGGTTGTCAGGTGGCGCTGGCCGAGCGTCAGCCTGTGGTACGAGCCTTATTGGCCGATGGGCTTGCACGTGGGGTATTGGATATTGATGCGGGTGACATTGTTGCCGCCATGACGTTACATCAAGGCGATGCTTTGAACGTGATGCAGGCGTGGCAAGGTGTTGCGCCGCAAGTGATCTACTTAGACCCCATGTTCCCGCATACGGGCAAATCTGCCCAAGTGAAAAAAGAAATGATGTTATTTCGCCAGCTGGTTGGCACTGATGACGACGCCGACAAGATGCTCGGCCCAGCCCGGGCCTTAGCGAGCCATCGCGTGGTGGTAAAACGGCCCAGAATTGCGCCAGATTTAGCTGACCAAAAGCCCACCTATCGGCTGGAAGGCAAAGCCAATCGGTTTGATATTTACGTTAACCAAAGTTTTACTAAATAACGCAGCTCCGTCTTTGCTGAAGCCACAGTCCACTCCTCAGTCTTTGCGAAGGCCGCAGGCCTGTGGCAATCCATGCACTAATAATGCGGCGGTGGTTGATTAGCCTCTGGGCCACCTTGTCCCGCATCAGCAGCCAGCTGCAAATTGGTCATTTGTTGAGCTAATAAGCCTAATGCACGATCCAGTCGCGTCAGGTCTTTTTGTTGTTCGCTCACCACGGCATTTAAGCTGTCTATAGTCTGTTCTTGGAAGGCGAGTTGTTGCTGTAATTCGATGATATCGGCGGCATTATCCATGATAATCTCAAGAAGTTGCATAAAAGTGATGTTTTATAAATCAAGTGTTTGATTGGTGGCGGGTTTTTCTATAACCTTGATTGATTGTACTGCTTTATGGTTGTCTGTGATATGGATATAGGCGGCCCTAAGTAGTACATATGTGATTATAACTACCACAATAATAAGAGATATCGAGTCATTATGAGACGTACATTATTTATCTACAGCTTCATTATTAGTTTATTAGCCGCCCTAGCACTGCCTTTTATTTTTGACGAAGTGGTGCAAGGTTCCAACATAGTCGCCACCCAATTTGAACTTGTGGCTGCCGTAAGTTTTATCATGTTTTGGGTAGCTACTTTGGCCACCGGAGTTAAGTTTATTACATCCTACGTAGAAGACGAGGCCCGGTGGGACGAGATGGACGATGATCCAAATCGCGAGTCTGGCACGGTAAAATGGTTTAACGTTACCAAAGGTTTTGGTTTTGTAACCCGTGATCAGGGCGATGATGTGTTTGTACACTTTCGTTCGATTCGTGGCAAAGGCCATCGCTCGTTGTTAGAAGGCCAACGTGTGCGCTTTAGCGTCACCGAAAGCGACAAGGGCCTACAGGCCGAAGACGTCTCTATCGTGGGGTAACGCCCATGGGCTAGGCCAGCCTAGCCCTGTTTGAACTTTTGTGTCCCAATATGGAATAGGAAACAATTTATGCAAAACGAAAATGCTCAACACGACCATTATAACGACGAAATTGATTTAGCCGATCTAGTGCGATCGTTGTGGGATGGCAAATGGTTAGTGATAGGCGTAACCTTTCTGACGACGTTGCTGGCAGTGGCTTATTTGATGCTCTTGCCAAAGACTTACACCGGCAGCCTACCCATCACACCAATTAGCCAGGCTGATCTTGAAATATACCAAGAGTTTAATGCCAGCCAATTCATGCCCATTACTCAACAAAAGTTGTTAGATTTATTTATTGAAGATCTTATAACGTATGACGGTATCGAGGCAGCGATGTTATCCCTGGATTTCGTTAAAAAAGAAACTGGCGAACGTGCTTCCGATTTTTTAGCACGGGTGCGTCGCGATGCCTATTATAATTTTACTGTGGTGCCTCCTAGCCGAGATGATGAAAAGGCATACCGACCTAATTGGACGATTGAAATCACAACTCACGAAATGCTTTTGGCAGACCAAGTGTTGAGAAGGGCATTTGCCCAAGCGCATACTAGTGTAAATACATTACTTAACCAGCAGTTTCAGAGGTTAAGTGCGATGAAGAAAAGGGCAATTCACATCTCTTTGGAAGATATTGCCATAGCGCAAAACAATGCCATTGAACAATATGACCTAAAACTGACGGAACGTTTGGCATTTTTGGCAGAACAGGCGGGTATAGCGCGAGTCCTTGATCTTGCAAAAGATACACTCTCTTCCCACGATTATACTACTTCATCGGCTGAAGTCACTGCTGTGAAAACCAAAGAGCCCTTCTATTTGCGTGGCTATATTGCTATTGAAAAGGAAATTGAGACCTTGAATGCCCGAACGTCTCCAATTCCATTTATTAACGAATGGGTGAGTCTTAACGCTCAAAAACAGGCCCTTCTATCTGATAAAACCGCCGAACGAGCAGAGCTAACGTTTGCTCAAACTCCTATCGGTCATGATGACTTTCGAGCGACAACATATGACCTAGCTTCAATCCAGTACACATCCAAAACTAAGTCTACTTTAGTGTTGGCTCTATCGATTGTGTTGGGCGGCATGCTTGGTATATTTGTATTATTAATTCGCAACGCGGTCATACGTAAAGACTAAACTCTTACCGCTATGTAAACGCAAGACAGGAGCCAGACTATGGCCTACATACAACAACTGTCTTGCTCCATCGACGCGGGCCTCGGCCCTACCGCCAAGATTGGCCTGATCGTATTACAAACCGACCAGACTATTGAGCATGAATTTCGTCAGTTACTCAATATTGATGGGGTTGCCTGCTACCACTCTCGTATTGCCAATGCCATGGCAGTGACGCCACAAACACTGGCGCAAATGACCGCCGATTTACCTGTTGCCGCAAGCCTTCTACCTTCTGAATTTGAGTTTGACGCCATCGGTTATGCCTGTACCTCAGGTGCCACTGTGATTGGCGAAGAGGCTGTGGCCGCGGCGATTCAGCACCACCACCCACATGCCAAGGTAAGTAACCCGTTAACGGCGTGTAAAACCGCTTGTGATGCCCTTGGCTTAACACGTATTGCCTTGCTTACGCCCTACACGCCTGAGGTTACGCAGGCCCTTGCTGATAATTTACACAGCTCGGGTATTCACATAGCCACTACCGGATATTTCAACTTAGAAGACGACTTTACCGTAGGTAGAGTGACTTCGGCGAGTATCTTAGAGGCGGTGTTAGCACTGGGCCAAAACATCGATTGCGATGGTGTATTTGTGTCTTGCACTAGCTTACGGGTGGCGGGCATTATTGCCCAAGCCGAGTCCATACTGGGCAAGCCAGTGATCTCCAGCAATCAAGCGCTAGCTTGGCACTTGTTGAGTTTGGCAGGCGTCGCGCCACCGGCAACTCACTTTGGTCGTTTATTTCAACACTCTCTTTAGCAGGACAAAGGCCATGACCAAAACACTCCCTAAACACGCCAAAGTAGTGATTATCGGCGGCGGTATTCACGGTTGCTCGGTGGCCTATCATTTGGCTAAAGCGGGCTGGACGGATGTGGTGTTGTTGGAGCGTAAGCAGCTGACCTGCGGCACCACGTGGCATGCTGCGGGCCTAGCAGGCCGTTTACACGGCGGCCATGCCACGACGGCCTTCTCGCAATATGGCGTGGATCTTTATCCTGAGCTAGAACGCGAAACCGGTCAAGCCACAGGTTTTGTGCAATGTGGTTCAATTTCTGTGGCTAGCCAACCTGAACGCCTGCGTGAACTACGCCGCCAAGCGGATTTTGCGATGCTTAACGGTATATCAGCGGCAGAATTAAGCGTGGATGAAATCCTCAAACGTTGGCCGTTGATGAATCCAGACGGCATTGTGGGTGGCATTCACGTGCCCAGCAATGGCTACATTAACCCTATAGATTTGACCATGGCTTTGGCTAAGGGCGCGCGATTACACGGCGCACAATTATTTGAACAAACCAAAGTGCTCGATGTAGTGGTGTCGAGCGGCAAGGCCACTGCCGTGATTACCGAGCAAGGCTTAATAGAGGCCGATTTTGTGGTTAACTGCGGTGGTATGTGGGCACGGGAGTTGGGCCGACAAAGCGGCGTTAATGTGGCCACTCATGCGTGTGAACATTACTACCTTGTGACCGATACCATCGAAGGTCTTACGCCCGATTTACCGGTACTAAGGGCCTACGACGACTGCACTTATTTTAAACAAGACGCCGGTAAGCTGTTGTTTGGTTTTGCCCATAACAAGGTCAAACCTTGGGGCATGGACGGTATTAGCGAAGATTTCTGTTTTGATTCCCTACCGTTTATCGATGACGACGTTATGGACGTGTTGGAGCTCGCCATGAAACGGGTGCCAGCGTTGGAAACAGCAGGCATTCGCACCTTTTTTAACGGTCCAGAAAGTTACTCCTACGATGGTAATTTCACCTTAGGCGAAGCCCCAGAGGTGAAGAACTACTTTGTTTTAGCCGGCGTAAATTCTACTGGTATCCAGTCTGGCGCTGGCGCTGGCCGTGCATTAGCACAGTGGATTATGCAAGGCTATGCCCCCATGGACCTTAATGACATGGACCCGGCGAGAATCCAGACCTTTCAGGCCCGCGATCCCTATTTACAAGCCCGAGCGCCAGAAACAGAAACCCGCA
>Ga0209495_1000285_pt1 | contig 41269 bp, 39 predicted proteins | sample EN1Hudsemesocosm_FD_184629 | JGI IMG/M metagenome (GOLD analysis project Ga0209495, IMG submission 184629) | Methane-oxidizing microbial communities from mesocosms in the Hudson Canyon - EN1E Hudson Canyon (SPAdes) (version 2) | ecosystem: Environmental > Aquatic > Marine > Cold seeps | place...
CAAACAGTGCGCCCACTTCGCGAGGTCCCTCGAGCCGGTATAGCCGTAAGTCTATGCCCAATTTTTGAAGCGCAAGGCGAAGTTCAGCAAACTGCACTGCTAAAGGACCTGGCAGATTCGCTGCGTTCAATTTATCAGACTACAGGGGAAGTGATTTATCTTTTGGATTTTAATGGGCACTCAAGTTTTGGTGATGTGAAGATTCATCAGACTTTGAAAGCTATGCTGGGCGATGCCATTCCCGTGCGGCATATCCCTTATGAACCGGACCCTATTGCCGTATTGCAGCGTATGCACCAATTTAAATTAGTGGTAGGTATGCGTTTGCACGCTTCAATACTGGCCTATCTGGCGGGCACGCCTACCGTGGTTCTTGAGTACCACTCGAAATGCCGTGGCTGGGGTGAGCAAATTGGATTAAGCGAACGATATCGTTTTGCGACCAATGAATTTGACGGTTCTCTGTTTAAAGCTCAAGTATTGGCAGGCTTGGAAAATAGTTTTTCTATGCCAAAATTGTCGGTTCGTCGCGCGATTTCTCTTTCTGAAGGTAATTGGAGTAATGAATATGTCAGCAAAAAAAGTGAAATTTACAGTGGTCATTCCTCTCTACAACAAGTCTCGGCATATAATTGAAACTGTTAACACCGTATTGGCACAACAATACCCCGCGGATGAAATTATTGTTGTTGATGATGGGTCAAGTGATGGTGGTGCGGAGCTACTAGAAGCTCAAAACATTGCTTCGCTTGTCGTCATTCGCCAGAAAAATGCTGGGGTATCCGCTGCGCGCAACGTGGGTATCGCGGCGGCGCGTCACAACTTTGTTGCTTTGCTGGATGCGGACGATTTGTGGTCACCCTTATTTCTGGCTGAAATTGCGCGGTCGATCTCTGAGAAGCCGGGAGCTGGATTATACGCCACGAGTTATCAAATGATGGACGGTGATGATCACTACTCAGATGCTGTGGTGCGCGGTTTGTCGTCTTCAAGTGATATCCGGCTAATGAATAACTATTTTTCGGTTGCCGCCAGTGGTGATCTTCCGTTTATCACCTCTTCCGTTTGTATGAATCGTCGGGCATTGGGAGGAAAATTTGTTTTTCCTGAGCGTGAGCCCATGGGAGAAGATCAAGATTTATGGTCTCAGATAGCTTTGTTCAGTACGATCGTTTATAGCCCTAGGGTATTAGTGATGTATGTTCGCTGTGCTGACAATCGAGCATGTGTTAATGCCCCGCCAAAGGAGGAGTGCCCCTTCAGCATGCGCCTGTATAAATATGCTCAAGGTCCAGAGATAGACGCGGAGTTGCGAGATGACATTTTGAAGTACTGTGGATCGCATCTTATTTCTATTGCTAAACTCAATATATATTCAGGTGATTTGTCTCGGGCGAGAGCAATTCTGCAAGATGCGCGCTGTTGGCGAAAGCCATTCCACAAAGTATGGTGGAGCTTGATTCGCTGGATTTACCTAGTGAGGTCCTGTTAAATGGGCACATCTAAATGTGCGGAGAGTTTTTGATGTTAAAGGTGTATTTGTCGGGTGAAATTCATACTGATTGGCGTGCTCAAATTGAAAAGGGAGCAAAAGCCTTGTCCTTACCTGTGGAATTCTTTTCAGCGGTGACTGACCACGGAGCTAGCGATGCCGCGGGTGATCATCTGCGGGAGCAGAGCGAGGGATTTTGGCGCGATCATCAGTCGGCGAAAGTGAATTTGATTCGAACCAAGAACTTGATAGAAAGTGCGGATTTGGTCGTGGTTCGTTTTGGCGACAAATATAAGCAGTGGAATGCCGCTTTTGATGCGGGCTACTGTGCGGCGATGGGTACACCATACGTCACTTTACACGATGACTCGATTGTTCATCCCTTGAAAGAAGTAGACGCACAGGCTTTAGCTTGGGCCACTAGTAACGATCAGGTAGTGGAAATTTTACGCTATGTTACTCAGGAAAAATAAATTTTACGCTGGTGTATTTGAAGGGCTTGGCCGATTCACATGAGATTTAGAGAAGACCCTGTGGAGATCGTCCTTTGACCGAAATTGCGACCGAAATTGTGATTGAGGATACGGAGGGCCTAGGTTTCGATTACCATATCGTGCTATCTCGTCGTCGTTCGATGACGCTCACCGTGGACGAGGGTGGTGTAAAAGTTTCAGCACCGCTTCGCACCTCGAGAAAATCTATCCGCGAATGGGTAAATCACAAGCAAAGTTGGATTCGAAAAAAACGAGCTCAGCAAGCTCTGCGACTTGCTGAGGTGCCGGTGCGTGCTTATGTTGAAGGTGAACTCTGGCCATATTTAGGGCGTGAACTGTGTTTGCGTCTAGCCGATGGTCCGCGGGCCGACTACTATGGCGACGAACAGAGTATTACACTGATACTATCGCGGCGCTCCCGCAAGCCTCGTCAGGTTCAGGCTGCTGAGTTAATGAGCGCCTGGTATCGTAGGCAAGCGCAAGGCTATTTAGAGCGTCTAAGTGCAGAGTTTGCCGAGCGCTTAGGCGTTAGCATCAAAGGCGTTAAACTGCGTTTGACTAAGAGTAAGTGGGGGCATTGCACACCCGAGGGTGTGCTACAGTATAATTGGTTGATCATGCAGGCGCCGCTTGAGGTGGTAAACTATTTGGTGGCACACGAGGTGTGTCATCGAGTGCATTTAAATCATAGCCCAGCATACTGGAAGACTGTGAATAGGCTCTACCCCGGTTTTGAGCAGCCGCAAAATTGGCTGAAGCAGAATGGTCACACCCTATTATTTTAAATTATGGAAGTATTATGGAAGCCCTGAGCGAGAACACTGAAGAGAACAATGATCGGTTTATTATTGAGGCAATTGCCCAGGGTTGCATCTGGGGCTTGGAAGGGCCCGACGGATGGGCCTTATGCCCCTCGGAGAAATACGAAAAATCTGACGTAATGCCATTTTGGTCCCAGCCGGAATTCGCTCAGGTGCACTGCGTAGATGAGTGGTCTATCTATAAGGCTGTGCCCGTTTCACTTGAAGAGTTCATTGAAGAGTGGCTGCCTGGAATGCATGAAGATGTGGTACTCATTGGCGTTAACTGGGATGAGAACATGGATGGTGATGAAATGGAGCCGCTTGATATTTTGGCGGAGTTTGACAGTGAGTTGAGCTAAATAGGGTTCCAAATTCGCTTATTTTTCTTAGATGAGTTCTACCTGTATTTTCGATCCTTCAACAATCTCACCTATGATACTCGCCGATTGATAGCCTGATTGCTTAAGTTCTCTTAAGCAATTATCCGCATCATCCGCTGATACCGCCGCGAGTAAGCCGCCCGATGTTTGCGGGTCAAATAGAAGCTCCCTCAAACCATTAGCGTCTTTTTGCTCATGATTACTCAGGACGAATTTCCCTTCATTGCGCGCGTTTTGCGAATGTAAGCTGCTAGATATGCCTTTGATCAAGCATTGTATTGCGCCTGATAAAAGCGGTAGCTTATTCAGTGTAATGCGAGCCCCACATACAGATTGGCTGTCTTCATCCTGTGCAAGCATTTCGAGAAGATGGCCGGCTAGACCAAAGCCGGTGACGTCGGTACAGGCGCTGAGTGAGTATCTGTGTAATATTTCTGCGCTCACTCGATTAGATTGCAACATACTGTTTGTCGCCTCTTCGATCCACCTCCCGTCGGCTTGTAATTGACTATGAGCCGCGAATAAAACGCCAGTACCTAGCGCCTTAGTCAGAATAAGCTTGTCGCCCGCACGTGGCGTATTCTTCCGGCTGATGTGCTCAGGTTTGGCGAGTCCGTTCACGCTAAAGCCAAGACTCATCTCAGCGCCTTCGGAAGTATGACCGCCCATTAATGTGCATTGATTATCGTTCAGGACTTTCAATGCGCCACTCATAATTTGCAATAAGTCACGCTCAACAACGGCTTCTCCTGCAAAGGGTAAGGTAACAATGGCCAGCGCACTGTGGGCCTGAGCATTCATGGCGAATAAATCACTGAGTGCGTGGTTGACGGCTATTTCTCCAAGCAGGAAAGGGTCGTCGATAAGTGCGCGAAAGACGTCAACACTTTGCAGCAGTATATTCCCTGGCGCTACAGTGATGGCGCTGGCATCGTCGGGGGTGTGTAGACCCAAGAGAACGTCGCTGCGTTCAAAAGGTTGGAGCTGACGAATCACTCGACTCAACACGTCGGCGCCGACTTTGGCTCCACAGCCTCCACAGCGCATAGTGTTGTCATGGTTTGCCTGGGGGTCAAGTTGCTCACCGCTGACAATAGGGCTGACCGTTTGCGTAAACGACGTCGAGGTACCAAGCGTGGGCATATCGGGTTTAGCGTGGTGGTCAAACATCGCCATGAATTTTTTATCGATTGAGTTTTTCCATCGCCACACCCATTGACCTTGTAGGCTGGGCATGCCTGTTCCGGGTTTACAGGCAATGGCGCTCTGGTCACCGCAGGCTAGTAGGCGTAAGAAATGTGCCTGAGGCTTAAAGGTAGTCAAAGGTTTGTGTAAAACCCAAGCTTGCAAGTTTCTGAACAGAGTGCTCGCCTGTCGCACAGCAAACACGCCTGCTCGCGGTACGTTTTCATTCTCCTGCTGAGCTATGTCTCCGGCGGCAAATACAAACTTGTGGCTAGTAGATTGAAGGGCGTGGTTAACTTGAATGAAACCGTCGACATCACATGCTAGGCCAGATTTTTTCGGCCAAGCTGGCGCAGCCGCTTGAGTGCACCAAAATAATTCACTGAATTTTGTGTCTAATTTATCTTGGTTCTTGGATAGTTGGATTTCTAGGTCCCGATTACCGTTTGACGAGGTAGTTTCATCTATTCGGGTAATGGCGGATCCTGTGTGTACTTGTATACCTCGCGATTTAAATATCGCCGCCAATTTTTTCTGAAAGGCGGCTGGGTAATTTTCGGGTAAACCCAAACCCTTTTGGAATAGATGAAATTGATGTGTCTGAAAACTGTCTTGTAAGGCATGCTGCATAGCTAAAACTAATTCAATACCCGCAGCCCCGCCGCCGGCCACACCAATATTACAGGACAAATTACTGCTTAGTAGACGCTGTTTAATTTCTTTCCACCGCGGATAGAATTGCGCAATTGGTTTTACTGGAGCCGAATATTGTTCAGCGCCAGGTACCGAAAAACCGGGTGTAATGCCTGTGTTAAATGAAATGGCATCAAAACCCAGTGCCGCTCGTTTTTGAATTAGACATCGTTTGTTTTCTAGATCCACACCTTCTATCTTGGCCTGAATGAAACGTGCACCGGCGTATTGGCACAGACGGGCCAAATCAAGATGTATATCGTCTTCTTGATAATGTCCGGAGATCAGTCCTGGCAACATACCCGAGTAAGGGGCTTTTGTTTGAGGCGAAATCAGAGTTAGGCGTACCCCAGGAATAGGCTGCATAGCCCACATGTTGAGCACTTGCACATGAGCGTGCCCTCCGCCAATTAAAAACAGGTCTTGGTAAACGGGTGGTGCAAGCATCAGGAGTTCATTTGCTGATTGGCCCAGGCAATAACTTCTTCATGGTTGCCCTTGAAAATTATACGGCCCTGCCTTTGACTTTGCTGATAGTCATACATGGGATCGTAATATTCAGTCAGTAAATGTTGAATGCCGGAGCGGAAGCCGTCGGCATTTCCCGTGCTGAAAAGATCCTGCAGGGCGTCTGAAAACTCGCCTTCCAGTATTTTGTGGCGATCATGACCTAAGCGTTTTTTAATTCGAGCGAGGTTATCTAGGATTTGCGAACGAAAGTTTTCTTGACCAATAGCCTTTCCAAACTCTGCGTAGTATTCAGGCAGTGCGTCGGTAATGTAATCTTCTAAAGCGAAATCAACGCGTTCTGTGAGAGTGGTTTCAAGGGTAACAAGTGCTGAAGTTTGCATTTTATCCCGCAGCACATCGGGCAGGTAGATACGACCAATCAAACGGCCCTCATCTTCCACAAATACAGGACCCTGATGCTCGGCTCGCTGTTTAAGCAGTTTAATACTCAGTTGGTTTTCAAAATCAATCTGTCGTGGCTGCTCGCTAATTTTTGCTCCAAAAGCGGACCCCCTGTGATTCGCCAAGCCCTCTAGGTCGACAGAGCGCTTAATGTGACTCAGCACTCGAGTTTTGCCGATGCCTGTTCGGCCGCTGATTAAAATTAAAGGTGTGCTAGTACAGTTAGTCTCAAGTTCGTCGATCAAAAATCGACGCATCGCCTTGTAGCCACCTTCTACCATTGGGTAATGGATGCCCGTTTCGGCAATCAGCTTTTGGCTCATTCGAGAGCGTAGTCCACCTCGGAAACAATAGAGATAGCCTTCAGGGTGTTGTTCAGCGAAGTCTTGCCAGATGTTTTTACGCTGAGCTTGCACTTCGTCGGTAGCCAGTTCCCATCCCAGGGCGATGGCGGCGTCTTGGCCTTGCTCTTTGTAGCGTGTGCCGATCACGTGGCGTTGATCGTCGTCCAGAAGAGGCAAATTAGTGCTATTTGGAAAGGCCCCTTTGTGATATTCCACAGGAGCTCGAACGTCCAGTAAAGAGGTGTCGTTGAGAAAAAGTTCGCGGAAGTTTTGGGTATTGCTTCTGGCAGTCAAGGCTGTGCTCCGATCAGGGTGATGGGCAGTCTATCAGAAACGTCGAGGGCTGCAGTCACTCTACATCAATAAATTTTAGGTAAAAAAAAGGCGATGCTTGCGCATCGCCTTTTTCACATTGAACTCAGCTAATTAGCAGCTGTAGTACATGTCAAATTCAACAGGGTGAGTGGTTTGCTCAACACGATGAACTTCTTCCATTTTCAGCTCAATGTAAGCGTCAACCACGTCGTCGGTGAATACACCGCCGGCGGTCAAGAACTCACGATCGGCATCCAAAGCTTCTAGAGCTTCGCGCAGGCTGCCAGCAACCTGAGGAATCTTAGCGGCTTCTTCTGCAGGTAAGTCATACAGATCTTTGTCGGCTGCATCGCCCGGGTGGATCTTGTTTTTAATACCATCGATACCAGCCATCAGCATAGAGGCAAACATCAAGTAAGGGTTAGCCGTTGGATCGCCGAAACGAGCTTCGATACGCTTGCCCTTAGGAGATGGAACGTAAGGGATACGAATAGAGGCTGAGCGGTTGCGGGCAGAGTAAGCCAGCATTACAGGAGCTTCGAAACCTGGAATCAAACGCTTGTAAGAGTTGGTAGAAGCGTTCGCAAATGCATTCAAGGCTTTTGCGTGCTTGATAATGCCGCCGATGTAGTAAAGAGCTGTTTCGCTCAGGCCCGCATAGCTGTCGCCAGCAAATACGTTATCGCCGTCTTTAAAGAAAGACTGGTGACAATGCATGCCAGAACCGTTATCACCTACAACTGGCTTAGGCATAAAGGTGGCTGTTTTGCCGTAGGCGTGTGCTACGTTGTGTACGCAGTACTTCATGATTTGTACTTCGTCAGCTTTCTTCACCAAGGTGTTGAAACGAACGCCAATTTCACACTGACCGGCTGTGCCTACTTCGTGGTGGTGTACTTCAATATCTAAACCCATTTGTTCCATGGCATTACACATGGCAGCACGCAAATCGTGCAGTGAGTCGACGGGAGGTACGGGGAAATAACCACCTTTCACACCAGGGCGATGGCCCATGTTGCCGTCGGCGTAGGTAGTGCCAGAAGCCCAAGCGGCTTCTTCCGAGTTGATTTTATAGAAGCAGCCGCTCATGTCGGAGCCCCAAGTGATGTCGTCAAATACGAAAAACTCAGGCTCTGGACCGAAGAAGGCAGTGTCGCCCAGACCAGTAGACTTCAAAAACTCTTCAGCGCGGGTTGCGATGGAGCGTGGATCGCGCTCGTAACCCTGCATAGTAGTAGGTTCAACAATGTCACAGCGAATGATAATGGTCACATCGTCAGTGAAGGGGTCCAGCATGGCTGTACTGTCGTCAGGCATCAAGATCATGTCTGATTCGTTAATACCCTTCCAGCCTGAGATGGAGGAACCATCAAACATCTTGCCTTCTTCAAAGAACTCTTCGTTTACTTCGCCGATGGGCATAGAAACGTGCTGCTCTTTACCAATGGTGTCGGTGAAGCGCAGGTCAATCCAGCGAGCTTCGCTTTCTTTAATAAGATTCAGTGTCTTTTCGGACATGTTAAGTATTCCTCCAAAAATGGCCTGTGGGCCGGTCAATTCATTTCAGTGTGATCAGAGCAGTAAAAAGCTTTGCGTATTATAGGGCAAAATATATGCCATTGTTGGAGATTTGTAGATTAACTACAAAGTCTTCATTTTAAAGCAGTTTTCGAGCCCTATGAGAAATAGCGCCCCTTAGTGTGGCAAAGGCAGGCTTCATTTTGGTGCGGCACATCTCGTACCGCACCAAAAGCGTGCATAATCTTCTGGGGTCTTAATCTCCAGCAGCCTGAAGCTGGGTACAAAGATTCATTCAGACACTCGTAAAAATCGATAAAGCGGGTCTTAATAGTCCAGGGTAAGCGCAGCGAGGGGGTGTTTTTAAAGGAGGAAACAGTCTCCGCGGCCGTTTATTGGGGGCTGGGCTTTAAATGAAGCAAATTCAGGCATTCAGAAGCGTATTCAGTCATCAGTTTATTGAGGTTTTAGTCTATAATCCCGCCCTATACACCCTAAATCACTCTAAAAACCCGCCTAGCGGAAGGTTTCCATGCATTTCATCGTTAAGTTGTTCCCCGAAATTACCATTAAAAGTGCCCCTGTACGCAAGCGTTTTATAAAGCAGCTGCGCGACAACCTCAGGGAATTGCTGGCTCCTTTGAGTGCAGAGCTGAGCAAAGAGGAAAAGATTCAGGTTCAGCGGGAGTGGGACAAAATTGAGGTGACAACCTCAAACAATGATCCAGCCATTAAGCGACGTGTTATGGAGGTGCTTGCTCACGTACCAGGCATAGCGCATTTCGCCCTGGTGAAAGATCACCCTTTAGGTGATATGCACGATACTTTTGAAAAGACCTTGGCTGTTTATGGTCCGCTTTTGACCGATAAGACTTTCAGTGTGCGAGTGAAGCGTGCGGGTGAGCATGACTTCACATCCACAGAGGTGGAGCGATACGTGGGCGGGGGCTTAAACCAACACAGTGATGCGGCAGGCGTTAAGCTTAAAAACCCCGACATAACCGTGAAGCTAGAAATTAAGCATGACCGGCTTTATGTTATTGAGGAGCAGATACAGGGCTTGGGCGGTTTTCCATTGGGTTCACAAGACCCAGTCTTGTCTCTCATTTCGGGTGGCTTCGACTCAACTGTGTCGAGCTATATGATGATTAAGCGAGGTATCCGTAATCATTACTGCTTCTTTAACCTAGGCGGGCGAGCTCACGAAATTGCCGTGAAAGAAGTGGCGTTCTATCTTTGGAACAAGTATGGCGCGTCTCACAAAGTTAAGTTTGTCACGGTGCCCTTTGAAGATGTAGTGACTGAAATTTTGGAAAGCGTGCAAAACTCCCAAATGGGGGTGGTATTGAAGCGCATGATGTTGAGGGCGGCCTCACAAATTGCTGAGGATATGAAGATTCAAGCCTTGGTGACCGGCGAGGCCATAGGCCAAGTGTCGAGCCAAACCTTAACTAATCTCAGTGTGATTGATGAAGTGACCGACACCTTAGTGTTGCGGCCTCTAATCGTGATGGATAAAACCGACATTGTGGATTTATCCCGAGCGATTGGCACCGAAGAATTCTCAGCAAATATCCCAGAATATTGCGGTGTAATATCGCGCAAACCCACCACGCGGGCTAAGCGCGATGTTATTAATGCCCAAGAAGACAAGTTTGACTTCGCCGTGCTAGACAAGGCCGTTGCCAGCCGCAAGATGGTCGGTATTGACGAAGTAATGGATGACCTTGAAGAAACTGTGCCGGTTGAGGTGCTCAGTGTTGTTGATGCCAGTGCGATAATTGTCGATGTTCGCCATCCTACGGAGGAGGAGTTAAAGCCTCTTTATGTTGAGGGTTGTACGGTAGAAAAAATCCCGTTTTATGCTTTGAATACTTCCGCGCCTTCTTTTGATCAAGAGCGTCAATATCTACTTTATTGTGAGAAAGGGGTGATGAGCCAGCTACACGCGGCACACTTGGCCGATGCTGGTTTTTCCAATGTCGGCGTTTACCGGCCGGAGAGTCCGAAACGTAAGTGAGTGGTTACAAACTAAGCAGGCCTCTGAAATAGAGTCCTGTTTGAAAAATCACGAGCTTACAGCGCTTAAATAGGCAGAATGGTGGTAAAAGCCTATCTGTCTAAGATTTAGCCATGTATAATGCGCGCCTTTTGCGCTACCTCGCCTATACTGCTTTTGACAAGTGGGAGCTGTGGCCCAAGCCTGTTTGATTAACCCTGTCCGCATTAGCCGACTGACGAGACCATCATTGTGATCGAGAATATTCGTAATATCGCCATTATTGCCCACGTTGACCACGGTAAAACTACCTTGGTTGATAAGCTTCTGAGCCAATCTGGCACCCTTGAACGCAAGGACGAAGGCGCTGAGCGCATCATGGACTCCAACGACCAAGAGCGTGAGCGCGGTATTACCATTCTGGCCAAAAACACCGCTGTTAACTGGGGCAAGTATCACTTCAATATTGTTGATACCCCTGGTCACGCCGACTTTGGTGGTGAGGTTGAACGTGTATTGTCTATGGTCGATTCGGTATTGTTGCTAGTAGACGCCGTTGATGGGCCTATGCCTCAAACGCGCTTTGTGACATCCAAAGCCTTTGAAAAAGGCCTGCGACCCATTGTTGTTGTAAACAAAGTGGACCGTCCTGGCGCGCGCCCAGACTGGGTTATCGACCAGGTATTCGATTTGTTTGATCGTCTGGGTGCTACAGACGAACAGTTAGACTTCCCTATTATTTACGCTTCAGCGATTAATGGAATTGCGGGTCCAGAAGCCACCGAGCTGGCTGAAGACATGACGCCATTATTTCAAATGATTGCTGACCGTGTGCCCGCACCTGATGTTGACCCCGAAGCGCCTTTGCAGATGCAAATCTCGGCTTTGGATTACGACAGCTATGTCGGCGTTATCGGTGTAGGCCGAATTACTCGCGGTAAGCTGAGCCCCAATCAGCAGGTGGTTGTTGTCGATGCCGATGGCAAGCAACGCAAGGGTAAAGTCATAAACGTGAAAGGCTATTTAGGTCTGGACCGTATTGATACTCCTGAAGCCAGCGCTGGTGACATTGTTTGTATTAACGGCATTGACGGGCTGAGTATCTCAGATACTTTGTGTGACCCTGATAACGTTGAGGCTATGCCTCCGCTGTCGGTTGATGAGCCTACGGTTAGCATGACCTTCATGGTGAACAATTCTCCGTTCGCAGGCTTAGAAGGCAAGTACGTCACCTCGCGCAATATTAAGGATCGCTTGGAGCAGGAGCTGATTCACAACGTTGCACTCCGTGTGGAAGAGGGCGACAGCCCTGAGAAATTCAAAGTATCAGGTCGTGGTGAATTGCACTTGTCTGTACTGATTGAAACTATGCGTCGAGAAGGTTTTGAGCTGGCGGTTTCTCGAGCAGAAGTTGTTCGTCGTGAAATCGACGGTGTGATGCAAGAGCCGTACGAAGCGGTGGTTATCGATGTTGAAGATGAGCATCAGGGTTCAATCATGGAAGAGTTTGGCTTGCGCAAAGGCGAGCTCACTAACATGGAGCTCGACGGCAAGGGTCGTGTAAAGCTTGAATTTATTGTACCTTCTCGTGGTTTGATTGGTTTCCGTGGTCAGTTCCTAACCATGACTTCCGGTTCTGGTATTATGACCAGTGTGTTTGATCACTACGGTGAAGTAAAAGTTGGTGATGTGGCCAAGCGTCAAAATGGTGTGATGGTTTCGATGATGAAGGGTAAAACGGCGAGCTACGGCCTTTACACTTTGCAGGATCGTGGTCGTTTGTTTAAAGGGCATGCTGAAGATGTTTATGAAGGTCAGGTTATCGGCATTCATTCTCGCAGTAATGATTTGGCCGTTAACCCAACGAAGGGTAAGCAGCTCACCAACGTTCGTGCCTCAGGCACTGATGAGGCCTTGGTTCTGACGCCACCCATTCGCCATACGCTTGAGCAAGCACTTGAGTTTATTGAAGACGATGAGTTGGTAGAAGTAACGCCTGAATCTATCCGGATTCGTAAGAAGTTTTTGACTGAGAATGAGCGTAAGCGTAATAGCCGTTGATTCTTGGTTGGGGGTTTGCTTTGGGCTGTTTGGCCTCGGGCAAACCTCTTTTATTTAGGCCTTCGTAATTGTTGTTTGATCTTCCCTTCGGTTTAGCCCTTCCTTTTTAAATTTGTACACCATGCGCGTCAGTCGCAGCTTTTTACTTTATCTACGTTTTGCGCTGGAGAGATTTTTGTAGTTGTTGCATTCGTCGTGGCGGAAACAACTGACAAGATGATCGTTTACCATTCCCGCTGACTGCATTAAGGCATAGGTTATAGTTGGGCCTACGAAGTTAAAGCCTTTTCGTTTTAGTTCTTTTGACATGCGTTCAGATTCTGGCGTGGTTGCGGGAACTTGATTGCTTTTTGTCCATTTGTTGACGATGGGCTCACCGTCTACAAAACTCCACAAAAAATCACTGAGCGTGATGCCTTGGTCTTTTAGGGCTAAATAAGCTTTGGCATTTTTAACGGCGCTTTGCACTTTTAGTCGATTGCGTATGATTTGAGGGTTTTGTAATAGCTTTTCAATTTTTTTGGGGGTGTAACGGGCAATTTTCTCAGCATTGAATTGGTCGTATACCTTTCGGTAGTTTTCACGCCTTTTTAATACGGTGATCCAAGATAGCCCCGCTTGTACGCCTTCTAGTAATATAAATTCAAAAAGAATTTCATCATTGAATAGCGGCATGCCCCACTCATTGTCGTGATAGTGTTGGTAGAGTTCATCCTCGCCGCACCACTCGCAACGCCGTAGCGTTGGATCATTTGTTGTCATCACAGTTGTCCCTCACGGTGCTTAGGAAGTGGTTAAGGCTGCAGGTTTTGTGGGTGGTGAAGACTTTGTCTGTCTCCACCAAGTCTTTAATTCTGTCTAAACGAAATTCACGGTAGTCATCTCTCAGTGTACACCAGGCAATCATGGTCCACACTTTACCCCAAAATACGAGGCCGAGAGGGAGTAGGGTTCTCGCGGAATGCTCACCGTCGGCGCGCTGATAGTTAACTACTATGGAGTGCTGAAGACGGACTGCCTGGCGAATGGTTTTACTGTGTGCGGTGAGGGCTTCGTTGTCTCCATAGTTGGGAACTTGAATGCTCACATCGGCGTCCAAATCTCGCAGTTCATCTGGCAATACAGCGAGAATCTTTTGCAGGGCGCTGCTGGCGGCACTGGACATTTGTTTGTCGCCCCAGGCCCTAATCATTCTGGCGCCTAATAACAATGATTCCACTTCGTCGCGGTCGAACATCAGGGGGGGGAGTTGGAAATGGCGATGAATACGATAACCGACACCGGCTTCACCTTCGACAGGCACGCCTGATAAACTGAGCGCCTGAACGTCGCGGTAGATCGTGCGCTCTGAAACTTCCAGTAATTCGCTAAGGTATCTGGCGGTTAATGCACCGCGCCGATTGCGCAGTATATTCACAAGTTGAAATAGGCGTTCGGCGCGGCGCATTAAAGTTTAGCTCAGTCGGTAGTTTGAATAGGTTCCATAGTACGTCTAAATTTGCTGAAAACAAATATGATGTTTCGAGATTTGGACTAGCTATTACAGGCCGAAGTTTGTATGTCTGCAGTGGTAATCATCACGGACGCTCCATTGATCATGGGCATGAATTCACTCGCGACATCGCTATCGGTAAAAGCGGCTTCCATTGATTCGGCCGAGTTTCTATCTGTGAAGTAAACGGTGTCTAACCACTGGCCATCGGCTTCCTGAGCAAGAGTTCTGTACTCAAAGCCAGAGTGCATTTTCATAAAGCTGTCCATTTTTGCACTGGCTTCTAGAAAGGCTCCCTTTGTGTACTCATTATTCAGTTGGAATTGATACATCTTCATGAATTTTGCAGGCATTGCGTATTCCCTTTTTTGTCGTTAAGTCATCTTGAAGCAGTATCATAGCGGGAGGCTGCTGACAGAATATGTCAGTAGTGATTGCGGTTGGCGCAATAAGGGACTTGTGGCATTGTAGGGTACTGAGCCTCTTCATTGTCTAGCGATTAAAGGTAGCGTCATGCTAATTCACTATCCCGACATAAAACCTTACAAAACGCACCGTTTAGCGGTAGATGATCTACATACACTCTATATTGAGGAGTGTGGAAGCCCTGATGGCATTCCCGCGATTGTTGTTCACGGCGGCCCAGGTGGCGGCTGTAGTAAAGCCGACCGCTGCTTTTTTGATCCGGAGAAATACCGCATTATTGTCTTTGATCAACGTGGTGCGGGTCGATCCACCCCTCATGCTGAATTGACGGACAATACCACCGATCACCTGGTTGCTGATCTAGAGCGTATTCGTGAAGCCCTTAATGTGGAGCAGTGGATATTATTTGGGGGTTCTTGGGGGTCTACGCTTGCGTTAATTTATGCGCAAACTCATTCAGAGAGTGTGCTGGGCTTAGTGTTGCGAGGTGTATTTCTTTGCCGTCAACAAGACTTTGACTGGCTCTATCAAAGTGGCGCTAGCCGCATCTTTCCTGATTACTGGGAAGATTTTTTACGCCCCATTCCAGATGGCGAACGTGGCGATCTGATGGCAGCCTATTATCAACGACTGACGGGCAGTAATGAGTTGGCTAAAATGGCGGCCGCTAAGGCTTGGTCACTTTGGGAGGGCCGATGCGCTACTTTAAGGCCTAGCGCAAAAGTAATAGAGTCTTTTGCAGATCCTCACAAAGCCGTTTCTCTATCGCGTATCGAGGCGCATTACTTCGTTAATGGTGGTTTTATAGAGGAAAATCAAATCCTCCTAAACGCAGATAAGTTGGAAGGTATTCCTGGTATTATCGTGCACGGTCGCTACGATATGGTCTGTGCCATTGATAATGCGCACAGCCTCCATCGCCGCTGGGCTGACTCTGAGCTTCACATAGTGCGAGACGCGGGGCATTCTTCTTCTGAACCTAGCATAGTGGATGCGTTGATTCGCGCGACACGTGATATGTCACAACGATTTGAGCGGTAATAAAGTCGTCAAAACCTGATTTAAAATTATGAAAGCATTGATTCAAAGAGTAAGCCACGCAAGCGTGGAGGTGAATAGCGAGAGAGTAGGAGAAATTGGTCCCGGTTTACTGGTATTCCTCGGTATAGACAAAGGAGACAATGAAGCGGGGGCCGATAAGCTTATTGCTAAATTGCTCGCTTACCGGATATTTGCCGATGATATCGGGCGAATGAATGCCAGTGTTCAAGATATCGTAGGTGGTGTATTACTTGTCTCCCAATTCACTTTGTCGGCCGATACAAAAAAAGGCCTGCGACCGAGCTTCTCTAGTGCAGCCTCACCAGCCGAGGCCGAGAGACTCTACCAATATGTCGAGATGCAAATAAGGGCTAAGCACAGTAATGTAGCCACAGGAATATTTGCGGCTGACATGAAAGTAAATCTGCTAAATGATGGGCCTGTGACCTTTATGTTGGAGGTCTAGCCTTGCTTACTTGTGATTTCAGGAAAGCTGCGGTAGTTTTACCTATCATAATTGCACAATCAAAATAAAAATCAATTTCGGAGAAATGCTATGGAACCCGCCTCAGCAACCTTATTAACCTTCGGTGTTATCTTACTGTTTGGCAGCTGGTTACTTATGTTAAAAGAGTCATTTGAGGAAGATTTCACCTGGGGATTAACCACGCTCTTTGTTCCCCCTCTCGCCTATTTTTACGGATTTTTTGCTTGGGAAAGAGCTAAAGAAGCCATTGTGATGAGTTTATTTGGCTGGGTCCTAATTTTTCTAGCATAAACCTATAAGAGCAAATGCTAGGGTATGGAGGCAGAGCCCACCACGGATGAGTTATTCAATGCGTATTTTGCCTGGTGGGTGGGTCGAGTTGGCCTGAGCTTAGGCCTTCGCTGCTGTGGACCAGCTTGTAGGGCTTAGCGATTAATCCCGTTTCTGTTTTATCATCCGGCCTAAGAAAATTCCCACTTCGAATAACATCCACATGGGCACCGCTAGGAGCGACTGGGAGATTACATCGGGTGGTGTTAGTAGCATGCCAAGAACAAAACACACCACCAGTACATAAGGTCGTTTTTTCGCTAAATTTTCCGCTGAAATGACGCCGGAAATGATTAATAGAATAGTTGCCACCGGGATTTCAAACGCCACGCCAAAGGCAAAGAATAGCTTCAAGACAAAATCTAAATAGCTTCCAATATCTGTCATCACCGCCACCCCTTCCGGGCCAACGCTTGTGAAGAATCCAAAAATCAGAGGAAATACCACGTAGTACGCAAAAGCCATGCCTGTGTAAAATAACAGAACACTGGAAATCAACAGTGGAATAGCGATTACTTTCTCATTGCGATAAAGCCCTGGCGCGATGAAAGACCACAGCTGATACAGTAAAAACGGAACCGCGAGTAATACCGATACAAACAGTGTCAGTTTAAACGGAGTGAGGAAGGGCGAAGCTACCTCAGTTGCAATCATTGTACTGGATTCGGGTAGAAACTTTTGCAGAGGTGCCGCGACATAGGCATAAATGTCGTTGGCGAAATAAAACAAACAGGAAAAGGCGACGGCGATACTGCCAAGCGCTCGCAACAATCGGCTGCGCAGCTCAACTAAGTGAGCGACCAAAGGCAGCTCAACGTCAGTGCTCTCATTCGCCTTTTCAATATCTGTATTACTCATGATTCAGTCTTGCCTGCAGTGAGCTTAGGCTCAATCGGTGTGGCTGGTTCTGCTGTGCCTGGTTCATCTGCGGCGTTCGATGCAAGGTTTGAAGGCGTGTGAATGCCAGGCTCTCCCTCCTTGTCTGCGTCGTGCTCTAAATCACCAAGAGGGTTGTGAAGTGTGCGTTCAAACTCATCTTTTGTCGCTTGAAGGCTTCGCATCACATCTTCATTGTGAAGCTGTCGACGAATGTCGTCAGCCCCTATCTGTTGTTCCAATTCTTGACGAGTTTCGCGCAGGCTGCGTTTGAGGCGGCCAATCCACAGGGCAACCGTTCGCACAGTATCTGGTAGGCGCTCGGGGCCAATTACCACCAAGCCAACCACCGCCACAAGTACTAATTCGAAAAAACCAATATCAAACATAAGTTCTAGTTGTCTTTCTTTTGGTCAACTTTTTCTGCTTCGCCATTAATCACATTTTGTTGATCAAGGGTATCTGTTTTGTCTTCTACTTTAGTAGTGTCGTCTTCAGACATCGCCTTTTTGAAACCCTTAATTGCACTTCCTACATCACCGCCTAAACCGCGAAGACGCTTAGTGCCAAACAACATAACTACAATGGCCAATACAATGAGTAATTGCCAAATGCTAATTCCACCTAAACCCATGACTATCTCCTCCAATAAGTGTGTATTTATTTCGGGGTGCGTGCGGCTTTTTCCGCTAAACCCGAAAGATTAAAACGCCGTGCTAGCTCATCAAGTACCGAGTCAGCGTTTTCGCCCAAATGCGAAAGCATAACCAGTGAATGGAACCAAAGGTCGGCCGTTTCATAAATTAGCTCTTGATTGTCCCCCGATACAGCCGCGTCTTTTGCGGCTATAACGGTCTCGGTGCATTCCTCACCCACCTTCTCGAGAATCTTGTTCAGGCCTTTTGCATGCAGGCTGGCAACGTAAGACGAGTCGGGGTCTGCACTTTCTCTGCGCTCGGCCAATATGGCATTTAGTTGCGTTAGTACGTTACTCATTTTGCTGTCTCGTATCGGCCAATGTTAATAAATGTCGCTAGGGTCTTTTATCACAGGGTCTACTGTTTGCCACTCGCCATCGTTCAATTCGCGATAAAAACAAGACTCTCGGCCGGTGTGGCAGGCAATGCCACCCAATTGTTCCACCTGTAAAACTAATACGTCAGCATCGCAATCCAAACGGATCTCGTGCAACTTTTGTATATGGCCGGAAGACTCCCCTTTGCGCCAAAGTTGACTGCGAGAGCGAGACCAGTAAACCGCGCGATTTTCAGCCGCGCTCAAAGCCAATGATTCGGCATTCATCCAGGCCATCATAAGAATACGACCGCTTTTATAGTCTTGGGCTATGGCTGGCACCAGGCCGTCAGCAGTCCACTTAATCGCGTCTATGGCTTGCTGTGATAAAGTTTGGCTCATGCTTGTTGCTCTAATTTGTTCGCCGTTTAATTAGCGCTATTCTATCGCAAAATTAGCGCTAGTGCCCCAATGCTGACCAGTAATAATGACTGCGGCGGCAGTTGGCTTAATTGTTGTGTCAGGCCGGGCCAAGCTGTGACTGCGGCTCCAGTGAGCGCTAGGCCAGCAATGATTAATCGACTTCGGTGCCGGCGACTCGCCTGCTGCTGCTTGGCGAGCAGTTGTTTTGTCTGCTGTAGTTCTGGGCCTAGGTCACTCATGCCCTGAATTCGGTCAAGTGCATTGAATATGAGGTGCGGCACCATAGGAAAGCTCTCCATCCATTCAGGGCCGTGACGTTTGAGTTCGCCCCATAGGCTTTTTGGATGGAAGCGGTTTTCAAGCCAGCGTTCAAGGTAGGGATGTGCCGTGCCCCATAGATCGAGATCGGGGTAGAGTTGGCGGCCTAGGCCCTCGATGTTCAGCAAGGTTTTTTGTAATAATACCAATTGAGGCTGAACTTCCATGTCAAAACGTCTGGCGGTCTGGAAAAGCGATACCAAAACCTGGCCAAATGAAATGTCTTTCAGTGGTTTCTCAAAAATGGGTTCGCAAACACTGCGAATGGCTGCCTCAAATTCATTGATGCGGGTGCCTTTAGGCACCCATCCGCTTTGCACATGAAGTTCGGCAACTTGGCGATAGTCACGGCGAAACATCGCCAGTAAGTTGCGAGCTAAATAATATTGGTCTTCTCGTGTGAGTACACCCACTATAGCCAGATCTACAGCGATGTACTGTGGGCGCTCCGGTGTATTTTTGGCCACAAAAATATTGCCGGGATGCATGTCGGCATGGAAAAAGTTGTGATCAAAAACTTGCGTGAAAAATATCTCGACCCCGCGTTCTGCGAGCAGTTTCATATCGGTATTTTGTGCTTCTAATTCAGCGATGTTGCTGACGGGAATACCGTAGATGCGTTCCATGACCATGATATCTCGGCGACAATAGTCCCAGTAAACCTCGGGCACATAGAGCAGGGGTGATGTGGCAAAGTTACGTCGAAGCTGAGAAGCATTTGCGGCCTCGCGCTGCAAATTTAGCTCGTCAAAAATTGTATGGCGATAATCTTCTACGACTTCTTCAGGGCGAAGACGTTTACCCTCGGCACTAAAGCGGGCGATTAGGCGGGCGATAATTTGCAGCAGACCGAGGTCTTGTTCAATAATATTTTCTATGCCTGGGCGGATGATTTTCACTACCACATCTTCCCCGCTCTTTAGGGTGGCGGCATGAACTTGTGCGACTGAAGCCGATGCGAGAGGTTCGATACTGAATGTCGCAAAAATGTCTTCAACGGGTGCGCCCAGTGCGGACTCAACTAAAGCTCGAAAAGTGTCGTTGGCAAAGGGGGGGACATTGTCCTGTAGCTGATCAAGTTCTTTAACAATATCGGCTGGTATTAAATCGGGGCGAGTTGATAGGAGTTGTCCAAACTTTATAAAAATAGGGCCTAGGTCTTCGCAGGCTTTACGCAGTCGGGCGCCGCGATTTAGCTTGGGTGCTGATTTGAACTTTACGAAAAATAGAATGCACCTAAGAAATAGGGGTCTGTTCTGGCTTTCTAATAAGGTGTCGAGTCGATAGCGAATAATAATCCGGAAAATTTGCAGCAAGCGCCATAATTCGCTCACGTTTTGATTATCCTTGCGATACGCTGCTCTAGTCGGTCTACGCTCATTCTCAATTCATCCACCTCTTGGTAAAACGATTCTAGTTCGGGTTTTGCTGGCAGAGATTTTAATTCTTCGGTGAGATATTCGCTGACCAAGCGTTGGCCTGACAGTATTCGGTGTTGTGCCCACCCTGCGAGGGAACGAATTCTATTTGCCAGGCTATGACCGAGTAGGTCGCCCATTAACTGATTTAAGGCGTCTTCCCAATCTATATCCATTTGCTTTAATAGGGTTTGCATATCGCTGAGCAAAGCTGTGCTGCCCATTACAGTGACGCCGGAGTTGGCGAGTGTGCTGGAATCTTTTAAAGCCAGCGCTGCGATGGCTAAGAAGGGGCCGCTCAAATGTGTTGTGGGAGAGCATTGTTGGTCTGGGTCAGCAAACACACGCAAGCTTTGGTTTTCAGTTTTTGTAGCTTGCAGGTAGATTGTAAACGGCGGCTGTGTAGATTCCACGGCGAGAATTTGACCCGCCAGCTTTGCGAGTGCAGAGCGGGTGCCAGGGTCGTATTTTAATGCGGCATTAATGGCACTTTCTAGTGCGGCGAGGGCCGCAGTGCTCAAGGTGGGATCTAATGTACTTTGGTTTGGCGCGTTGTCATCCATAGGAATGCTAGGGCTTAATGCCTTTGTGGAGAGCAACAATACCACCAGTCATATTGTAGAATTTGGTTTCGCCGAACCCCGCCTCATCCATCATGTTTTTAAGTGTTTGCTGGTCGGGGTGCATGCGAATGGATTCTGCGAGGTAGCGATAGCTGTCGGCGTCATCAGTGATCACTTTGCCCATAAAAGGCAATAATTTGAACGAGTAGGTGTCGTAAACCTTCCCCAATAAGCTGCTTTTTGGTTTAGAAAATTCAAGAACCAATAAGCGCCCACCCGGCTTTAAGACTCGCAACATAGAGCGCAGGGCAAGGTCTTTATCGGTGACATTGCGCAAGCCAAAGGCAATCGTAATACAGTCGAAAGTGTTATCGGCGTAGGGCAAGAATTGAGCATCCGCCTGTGACACGACAACATTGCCCGCAGCACCTCGATCGAGCAGGCGGTCGCGCCCCACTTTAAGCATTGATTCATTTATGTCGGCGAGCACGACCAGTCCATTCTCACCCACAATACGAGAGAATTTGAAGCTTAAGTCGCCTGTGCCCCCTGCAATATCGAGCACTTTATCGCCGGCCCTTACGCCGGAAACCTCAATAGTGAAACGTTTCCATAGGCGGTGCACGCCCGCAGACATCAGATCGTTCATGAGGTCGTATTTGGCGGCTACAGAATGAAACACATCGGCAACTCGGCCGGCCTTTTCGTCAACGGCAACTTCTTCGTAACCGAAGTGGGTGGTTTTTTTCTCTGTCATGAGTTTGGGTGAGACTTACTCGGCTGGTTTAGGGAGAGTTATTGTACGGTTCGGGTTAGGGGATTGCCAGTGACTTTGCGCGACTGAAGAAAGGCGCCGCTAGCTTCCCTAGGGATCCATTAATCGTACACCCTGGGTGCCAGGATCTCGGGTTTGATGGGCTTCATGCAGTTTTGCTAGATAAACGTCCCACATGGCCTCTTGGTTGTTCGCTAGGCGATAGAGATATTCCCAGGTGAAAATGCCTGAATCATGGCCGTCATCGAAGCTGGGTCGAAGCGCGTAGTTGCCCACTCCTTCTAAGTTCGTAATGCCAACATCTCGCTTGCCGGATTGGAGCACTTCTTGTCCGGGACCGTGACCTTTCACCTCGGCACTGGGTGAGTGTACACGCAAGTATTCAGCGCTGAGTGTGTACGCCTGATCACCAAAATGTAATTCAAGACATTTTGAGCGCTTGTGGAGCTGGATTTTACTGGGCACCATTATGTTGCGTCCGCTTAGGGTTGAGCGCTACAGAATGTAGCGACTCAAATCTTCATTTTGGGCCAATTCACCCAGATGTTGGTCAACAAAGTCAGCATCTATCACAAGCTTGTCCTGTGTTTCGCTAGCACTGAAGGAAATATCCTCCAGCAAGCGTTCTAAAACGGTGTGTAGGCGACGCGCACCAATGTTCTCTGTGCGTTCGTTCACTTCCCAGGCGGTTTCCGCTATACGGCGAATACCTTCTTCGGTGAACTCGATGTCCACACCTTCCGTTTGCAGTAGGGCTTTGTGCTGTAAGGTCAGTGAGGCATTGGGTTCAACCAATATACGCTGGAAATCTTCTGGGCTAAGCGCGCTCAGTTCTACACGAATGGGGAGGCGACCCTGCAATTCCGGTATTAGGTCTGAAGGTTTCGATACGTGAAAGGCGCCTGAGGTGATAAACAGAATGTGATCTGTTTTGATCATGCCGTGCTTCGTGCTGACCGTGCAGCCTTCAATGAGTGGCAAAAGGTCGCGCTGCACACCCTCGCGAGACACTTCTCCGCCGCCGCTGCCTTCATTGCGTTTAGCGACTTTGTCGATTTCATCAATGAAAACTATGCCATTTTGCTCTGCGGCTTCTATTGCGGCGGTTTTTAAATCTTCGTTGTTAACGAGCTTGGCGGCTTCTTCTTCTTGAATAAGTTTGAAGGCTTGCTTTACGCTCATCTTGCTTTTCTTCTTCTTGTCTGCAGACATCGAAGAAAACATATTTTGAAGCTGGCTGGTCATGTCTTCCATACCGGGAGGCGCCATGATTTCTACGCCTACGGGGCTTGCAGAAATATCTATTTCAATGTCTTTGTCGTCTAATTCACCTTCACGCAGCTTTTTGCGGAAAATTTGGCGGGTACCAGAATCAGTCGTTGTAGGTTCTTCTGTTCTAGCCGGAGGAAGGAGCGCGTCAAGAATACGTTCCTCGGCGGCGTCCTGAGCGCGATGTTTTACTTTTTGAGTTTCGCGCTCTCTCACCATCTTGATGGACATGTCTACAAGATCACGAATAATAGACTCAACATCGCGTCCAACATAGCCAACTTCGGTGAATTTTGTCGCCTCTACTTTGATGAAGGGCGCATTTGCCAGCTTGGCGAGCCTGCGTGCAATTTCTGTTTTGCCTACGCCGGTCGGGCCAATCATCAAAATGTTCTTAGGGGTGATTTCGCTGCGTAGGTCTTCGGCCAGCTGCATGCGGCGCCAGCGATTGCGCAAAGCAATCGCCACTGCTCGTTTGGCATCGGCCTGGCCGATAATGTGTTGGTCGAGTTCGTGAACGATTTCGCGGGGAGTCATGTCAGACATAAATCAAAATTCCAGCACTTCAATGGTGTGATTGTGGTTGGTGTAAACACAGATGTCGCCGGCAATGCCGAGGCCCTTTTTAACAATGGTTTCTGCGTCTAATTCGGTGTTGTCTAAAAGTGCTCGGGCAGCCGACTGGGCGTAGGGGCCACCAGAGCCAATAGCGATAAGATCATCTTCAGGCTGAATGACATCACCGTTGCCGGTTATTATTAATGAGGCTTCTTCATTCGCTACGGCCAGCAGCGCTTCCAGCTTGCGAAGAGCGCGGTCGGTACGCCAGTCTTTGGCGAGCTCAACAGCCGCGCGAACTAACTGCCCATTATGTGCTTCTAATTTGGCTTCGAATCGTTCGAAGAGGGTGAATGCATCGGCGGTGCCACCGGCAAACCCGGCTATAACCTGGTTGTTGTAGAGTCGGCGCACTTTGCGAGCATTGCCTTTCATTACGGTATTACCCATGGACACCTGCCCGTCACCGCCAATAACAACTTTGCCGTTGCGGCGCACTGAGAGAATGGTTGTGCCTCTATATTGTTCCACTGTGCTTCCTTAAAATATTTGATTTCGCAGGCAAGGGACCGCGTTAATAATGTCTAGGTTGGGGTTGGGTAGAATGTTTTCAAGGCTGCGGGGCATTCCTACTCAGCTCAAAGTTTCACTTTGCGCGTAAATAGAAATGCCTCAAAATTGTTTGAAACTAAGGTGCTGCGTACTTTTTGCATCTTCGAATGATTGCTGAAGGGGCCCACTAAGACTCTATGCCATACTTCACCATTGCGTCTTTTGGCGGTTTCGGCTCGCGCAGAAAGGTTTAATAACAAGAGCTCAGCTCTCACACGATCAGCTTGTTGGGCACTTTTGAATGATCCAACTTGCAGTGTGTATTCAACAGGGTCTTTAGCTTCACCTTGGTAGTGTTCTTGAGTGGCCTTGTTTACCTTTATTTCGTTTTCTTTTAGAAGTTCATAAAACCCAAAGTAAGGCTTAGGTATAGAATTTTCTTCGGCCTGTTCTGTTACATTCTCGCTTGAGTAGTTTGTTGCGGGTTGTACATTTTCTGGGGTAAGACCTGATAGATAGACCAAGAACATGATAAATGCGCCCAAAACCATGCCGGTAAACAGCCATACCCAGGCAGGAGCTTGAGATTTTGGTGCAGGCTTTTTCCGGCCGTTTGGCTTACGGGCTGCGGGTTTGCGAGCTGCAGGGCGGTTTTTCTTGGCGAAATCTTGGGACATGTAGGGTCTGTTGGTCTTTTGTTAGCTTAACTTATTGTATGGGTGGTGGGATGCCGGCTTGCTATTGTAGTGGGGGAAGGCTCGTCCGTCACTAGCTCATGTCTTGCGGGTCAACATCAATGGCCCAGCGAACCTTCCGATTTAGGGGGTGATTTTCCAATTTGAGGCCAATTTCTCCGAGCAGTTTATTGAGTATTGAGCGGCTATTGGTGTTTATTTGTAGCTGAAAACGAAACCGGCCTCCGCGCCTTTCCATATTAGCCGGTAGCGGGCCTAAAAATTGTAAAGTGTCGCTGCTGGTATGAATCGACTCGGCCATTTCCCGGGCATAAGTCAGTAACTGGGTGGCCAGCTGCGCGTCTTGAGCTTCGGCTTTAATTAAGGCCAAGTAACGATAAGGGGGCATGTTTGCCACTTGACGCTCCCGCAACAAGTGTCGAGCAAAGCGGTGGTAGCCTTCAAACATAAGAGACATGATCATTGGGTGGTCGGTGTGGTGGCTTTGTAAAACAACCCGGCCAGGTTTGCTGGCGCGCCCGGCGCGTCCCGCCACTTGGGTGATCAGCTGGCCCATGCGTTCAGGGCCTCTGAAATCGGCGGAAAAAAGGCCTCCGTCGGCGTCTATAATCGCCACCAGAGTGACATCGGGAAAGTGGTGACCTTTGGCGAGCATCTGTGTGCCGACCAAAATACAGGGTTTACCGGTGTTAATTTCGTCGAGTAAATCATTCATCGCGTTTTTGCGGCGTGTTGTGTCCCGGTCAATTCGAATGATACGCGTATTGGGAAACAAGGCCTGCAGCTCCGTTTCGCTGCGCTCCGTGCCCATACCTAGAGCTTGCACCTCGAGGCTGTGGCAGGAGGGGCACTGCCCAGGGATGCGGCGTTGGTGGTCACAATGGTGGCAGTGAAGGTGTCGCGGTTGCTGGTGAACCGTGAGCCGGGTATCACAGTAGGGGCACAGTGCTTGCCAGCCGCAATCGTGGCACATCAAAGTGGGCGCGAAACCTCGACGGTTTAGAAATACTAAGACTTGGTTGCCTGCCATTACTTCATCGCTAATAGCGCTCAGTAACTCATCGGCTATGCCGTGCTGAAGCCGTTGACCGCGAATATCGAGGAGTTTGACGCTTGGGGCTTTGGCGCCCGCCGCTCTATTTGCTAGGCGCAAATGTTGGTAGCGTCCGCTAATGGCATTGTGAAGGGTTTCCAGCGCTGGGGTGGCGGTGCCTAGTATCAATGGAATCTGGTGATGGTTCGCCCGAACTGCGGCTAAGTCTCGTGCGGAATATCGAAAACCATCTTGCTGCTTAAAAGACGTATCGTGTTCTTCATCAACGATAATAATACCGGGTGCGGTCATGGGGGTGAAAATAGCCGAGCGCGTTCCGATAATGATACGGGCATAACCATGGCTCGCTTGGAGCCAAGCCTGAAGCCGCTCCTTGTCGTTTAAACCGGAGTGGAGAGCAGCAATGGGGACGTTGAAGCGACGCTGAAAACGCCCTAAGGTCTGTGGTGTTAAGCCAATTTCAGGGATGAGCACCAGTGCCTGCTTACCATCGGCAAGAACCCTAGCTATAGCTTGTAAATAGACTTCTGTTTTTCCGCTGCCCGTGGTGCCTTCCAGTAAATAGCTTTGGTAGCGGTCGAATTGTAGTGCCTCAAAGGCGATTTCTTGCTCCTCATTGAGCTGAAGCTCTATCTCCGCCAAAAAGCCTTCACGTTGAGGGGCATCTGCACATGGAACTTCAATAAAGCGCTCTAATAAGCCTTTTGTTTCTAAAGATTTTAGGGTCGCACTACTGACATTTGAGTCTTTCAGTGCCATCACAGATAGTTGCTTGTGAGCGCGGAGTAAGGCCAGCACCTCAGCCTGTTTGGGCGCCCTCTTGAGGCCAGTTTCAGGAAGACCTTTGCCCTCTGTGCTGAGCCGATAATAGGGTTCGCCGGTGAGTGTGGCCTGTTCACCCTGCCGGAGTAGTGCAGGTAGGGCCGTACTGTAAACTTCGCCGGGCGGGCATTGATAATATTGGGCGGCCCAAGCACATAGATGAAGAATATCTGCGGGTAGAGCTGGGCTCGGGTCTAAGCAGGCCTGAGCTGCTTTGAGTTGTTTGGGTGGAATAGTGGTCTCATGTAAAACTTCAACCAGAATGGCAGTGAGCACTTGCCGACCAAAGGGTACACGCAAACGTTGGCCAGGGAACCACTGGAAGTCTTCGCTAGATGGCGGTGGTAAATATTCGAAATGTCTGCGAAGAGGCGTTGGAATGGCCAGTTTTAGGTAGATAGGCTCTGGCATCAGGGATATTTCGCTTCCATTTGTTATGGGTGGTGGTCATTCGTACAATATGTCTTGCGTCGGCGCTTTATTCTGGTATATTGCGCCGTCTAATTTTTGTTCGGTAAGGCATTTGTCTTACTGAGCACGGCACCTTAACCGCTGTACCGTGTTCGGCACAAGATCGAGCGGCGGTATACTTAATAGTGAGGCGACACCATGCAAGCTGATATACACCCTAAGTACGACGAAATGACTGCTACCTGCAGTTGTGGCAATGTGATTAAAACACGCTCTACTCTAGCATCTGAGATTCACCTCGATGTTTGTTCAGAGTGCCACCCTTTCTACACCGGCAAGCAAAAAGTTTTGGATACAGGTGGTCGTATTGATCGCTTCAACAAGCGTTTTGCAGGACGCAGCCTGAAGAAGTAAGCTGGTCTGGCTACAAGCATTCTCTAAAACGCCTTTAGCATTGCTGTTAAAGGCGTTTTTTTATACCTGATAATTTGTACTTTTCCTGAAAATACGAAAACTAGATCAACAGACATCAATTTAAAGACTTTTTGACCATTGAATTAGGCAAAAAATGTTCAATTTGAACAGTCGATTAAGCGGTTTTCACCTTGAGGCCTGTTCTGCAGTCCGGTATCCTGCTCGCCCAACTAAAAAAATACCAAATAATAATAAGAAAGAACTATAACAAGAAACGACACACGCAAGATTCCTTAAAATACAGATGGCGGTTGGTTACATGTCAGATACATTGAAGAAGGCAGCACTGGATTATCACGCTTTTCCTGTGCCTGGTAAATTGAGCATTGAGTTAACAACTTCGGCTGAGACGCAAGAAGATTTGTCTCTAGCGTATAGCCCCGGCGTGGCTGAGCCGGTGCGAGAAATAGCCAGAGACCCCGAGTTGGCCTACCGTTATACCGGCAAGGGTAACTTGGTCGCGGTTATAACAGATGGCAGTGCAATCCTAGGTTTAGGCAACCTTGGGCCACTGGCTAGCAAGCCAGTTATGGAAGGTAAAAGCTTGCTGTTCAAGCGTTTTGCGAACATTAATTCGGTGGATGTGGAGGTCAATTCAGCTAGCCCACAAGCTTTCATCGATACTGTTTTGAGCATCTCCGACACCTACGGCGGCATTAACCTTGAAGATATCAAAGCGCCAGAGTGCTTTGAAATTGAAGCTGAGTTGATTCGACAGTGTAATATTCCCGTATTTCACGATGACCAGCATGGCACGGCTATTGTTACCACTGCGGGAATGATTAACGCCCTAGAGATTCAGGGCAAAACTTTAGCGGACGCTAAGTTTGTCTGCCTGGGCGCTGGCGCGGCCGCTAGTGCTTGTTGCAAGTTAATGATTAGTGCTGGTGCTAGGCCAGAAAATATCATAATGCTCGACAGTCGTGGTGTTATTCAGACTGAGCGAACAGACTTGAACAAATATAAGGCTGAATTTGCGATTGAGACTAAGGCCCGCACACTAGATGATGCGATCGTTGGAGCTGATGCTTTCCTCGGCGTGTCTGGCCCCAACCTGCTGTCCGCAGAGCAGTTGGCTAAAATGGCACCTAAGCCTGTGGTATTTGCCTGTTCAAACCCGGATCCAGAAATTGACCCAGAGTTGGCACGTGCAACACGCAGCGATCTGATTATGGCGACAGGCCGTTCAGATTATCCGAATCAAGTAAACAATGTACTGTGTTTCCCATTTCTGTTCCGTGGCACTCTGGATGTGAGGGCGAAGGAAATTAACTCAGAAATGAAGTTGGCGGCCGTTGAAGCCATTCGGGCGCTGGCAAAACTGGAGGTTCCAGAGGAAGTGAAGGCGGCCTATGGTGGGGCTGATTTCAGCTTCGGTACTGAATATATACTGCCTAAGCCTACGGACCCACGATTGTTGGGTAATGTGGCAGCCGCAGTGGCAAAAGCGGCGGTAGATTCTGGAGTGGCTACTGAGCCTTATCCAGCTGATTACCCTTTAGCCTAGTACTTTCGAGTCTTCGCCCTCTTGTGAATGGGGGTGAAGACTGCGCTTAACCAGCAACCATCGTTCGTTTTAGAACAATTCTTCCGGTGGGGCGTCCTCCTCCAGAGGGGTATTTTGCTCATGTCCCCCGCTCGCTACTTTAGTAATTTTTTCCACATTTTCTACTCTGAACACCTCAAATATCGCATCTGACTCTCCTGGTTCTGCTAGACCGCCTGTCTCAGGGTTAATGCGAACGGTGACCAAGCCATCAGGTTGTTTTTGATTCGTTTCAGGCACCCCTTCAAGTGCGGTTTTCATGTAGTCCATCCAAATGGGTAAGGCGGCTGATCCACCAAATTCTATTACCCCTAGCAATGAGTTTTGATCGAAGCCTAACCACGTTGTGGCAACCAGTTTTTGATTGTAGCCTGAGAACCAAGCGTCGGTGGGGCCGTTGGTGGTTCCCGTTTTACCCGCGAGGTCATTGCGGCCCAGACTCCTCGCTTTTCTGCCACTGCCCTTTTTTACGACATCTTTAAGCATGGAATCGATTATGTACGCCACCTGTGGGTTTATTACTCTTGGTGCTCTGGGGTAGTAGGGGTCTTGTGCTGTTTCCTCGGCCGCCTTTGCTGAATATTCATTGCCGAGCAAATCCTCTAGATTGTTGCTCTCAACAAACGTTTCTCCCGCACCTTGGAATTCGCTGCCTAGTTCATTATTAAGCGGCAAGTCTGAGGCTATTTCTAGATTCGATCGAGCCTGGGGGTTAGGGACTGGGTTTACAGTGTTATTGCTTGGCTTGGCTGCGATATCGGCCGCGATTTCCTTGTCCTGTTTTTCGCACCAGCGGCACACGGTGAGTGGTTGTGCTTCATAGGCCAGCTGTTGGTCTACGGTTACTATTTTTTCGATGAGATAAGGCTCTACTCGAAAACCGCCATTCGCAAAGGTCGCGTAAGCCGCCGCGACTTGCAGTGGAGTCATGGCATAAGAGCCTAAAGCCAAAGACAGGTCGTGTGGTAAAAGAGATTTGTCGAGGCCAAAGCGATCCATATTCTCGACCGCATTCTTAATGCCAATGCTGCGTAGCACGCGAATGGAGACTAAATTTCTCGACTGATATAGAGCTTTGCGTAAACGGGTGGGGCCGAGGAACTTGCCGCTGGAATTTTCAGGCCGCCATGTCCCCTCCAGGCTACTGTCGTCCACAACAATGGGGGCATCGTTGATCAGGCTTGCAGCCGTAAAGCCGTTTTCCAACGCGGCTGTATAGATTAAAGGCTTAAAGTTAGACCCCGGTTGCCGCTTTGCTTGAATCGCGCGATTAAAATGGCTCAGATTAAAATCAAACCCACCGACTAAAGAGCGGATGCCTCCATTTTCGGGATTAAGAGCAACGAGGGCTGCTTGCGCATTTGGAATTTGGTGTAGAGCCCACTTCTGATCGGCAGACTTTGCGACACGAATTACATCGCCAATGGAGACGACGTCAGCGGCAGTTTTAGGCTTAGGGCCGCGGCGATTTTCGCTGCGATAAACTCTTGCGCTGGCGAGACCGTGATCCCAGTCTATGGGAGCTCTTTCGCCACTGGCAAACATTATTTCTATATCTGACTCACCAACATAAGTGACGACAGCAGGGGCCAAGCCACCAAATGTCGGCAGTGATTGTAAGCTTGCTTGCCAGTTTTCAATTTGCTTGTCGCCACCCAGGTCCAGTTGTAATTCGGGTCCTCGGTAGCCGTGGCGCTTGTCGTAGGTCATCAGACCCTTACGCAATGCCGCTTGAGCTGCATTCTGGAGGCGACTATCAATGGTTGTCGTAATGGTATAGCCGTCGGTATAGGCTTTATTGCCAAACAGGCTAAGCGCGTGTTTGCGGGCCATTTCGGCAACGTAGGGTGAGTTCAAGTCTAGAATAGAACCGTGATAGCTGGCGGTAACTGGCTCTTTCACGGCGGCTGCATAGGTGGCCTGGTCAATATTCTTGAGTTCCAGCATTCGGCCTAAAATCCAGTTGCGTCGCACTAATGCTCGTTTAGGGTTCACAATAGGATTATAAGTGGAGGGCGCAACAGGTATACCTGCAATCATTGCAAGTTGAGCGTGATTGAGCTGATCGATGGTTTTGCCATAATAAACATTGGCCGCCGCCTGAATACCATAGGCGCGATTACCTAGAAAAATTTTGTTTACATACAACTCAAGAATTTCGGGTTTTGTGAGCTCTCTCTCAATTTGCAGTGAGAGCAAAATCTCGTTGAATTTCCGGGCGAAAGTTTGCTGGAAAGTCAGGAAGAAATTCCGCGCAACTTGCATGGTAATAGTACTGCCACCGCCCTGTATTCGACCCGTTTGCAATAATTGTGACACGGCTCTCAACAGACCTTTTATAGAAACGCCATTATGTTCATAGAACTGGTCGTCTTCTGCCGCCAAGATAGCGTCGATATAGGCCTGAGGGATTTGATCGTAGCGAATAGGAACTCGTTTTTTTTCTCCAAATTCGCCAATTAGCTTCATGTCACTGGAATAAATCCGCAATGGGGTCTGTAATTGTACTTGACGCAAAGTGTCGACCGAAGGCAGTTTTGGGCTCAAATAGATATAAAAGCTGGCCAAGACAACGACGGCGCCACTGGATCCGGCTAAAAGTAGCCACAGGAATAGGGTTTTGTAAGATTGCTTAATAGTCATTTTTTCTAAGTTAATTAATGGCTTAGGGGTTTGAACGCACGGTGGCCGGTATTATACGGCCTTTTAAAGGGTTTACATATGCGCGTTATTGTTGCACGCTTCAGTTAAAGTGTCTTAACATAAAACGCATGTAAGTTACGGATATAGATAGAAAAATGGGAATTCTTGGCTTCTTGGAGCAAAAGGCTAAACCGGTATTAGGGCTAGATATTAGCTCGACGTCGGTAAAGTTACTGGAATTGAGCCGTCATGGCGACAGTTATCGAGTGGAATGTTATGCCGTAAAGGCATTGCCGCCCAACGCCGTGGTGGAAAAAAATATCACTGACATCGAAGCGGTGGCAGAGGTCGTGCAGTTTTTAGCCAAGCAGGTGAAAAGCAAGGTTAAAGATGCTGCGGTGGCGGTTGCCGGCTCTGCAGTTATCACCAAGGTGATTGAAATGCCGTCGGGCTTGAGTGACGACGCCATGGAAACGCAAATTGCTTTGGAAGCGGACCAATATATCCCCTACCCTCTAGAAGAAGTCGCCATCGATTTTGAAGTGCAGGGGGTGTCTGAGCGCAACCCTGAGATGATGGACGTTTTGTTGGCGGCCTGCCGACGAGAGAACGTTGATTTACGAGCTGACGTATTAACGACTGCAGAATTGCTTCCCCGGGTGGTTGATGTTGAGGCCTACACCATGGAGCGCGCGTTTTCACTGATTATCGAGCAGCTTGAAGAACAAGATGATCAAGTGGTTGCGGTGATTGATATTGGCGCAACGATGACTACCCTAAGCGTGCTGTCTAATGGGCGCACTATTTATACTCGTGAACAATTATTTGGTGGCAAGCAGCTAACTGAAGAAATTCAGAGGCGCTACGGCTTGTCTACCGAGGAAGCGGGTTTGGCCAAGAAGCAAGGTGGCCTACCCGATGACTACGAAATTGAAGTATTAGCCCCGTTTAAAGACGCTGTTGTACAGCAGGTGACACGCTCACTGCAGTTCTTCTTTTCCTCAAGTCAGTACAATGATGTTGATCATATCGTCCTTGCGGGCGGGGTGGCTGCAATGGAAGGTTTGGCTGGAATTATTGAAGAGAAGTTAGGCACAGCAACAACCGTTGCAAATCCTTTTGCCAATATGTCGGTATCTCCTAAAGTGAATGCAGTGGCCTTGGCCAATGACGCACCATCTTTGATGATCGCGACCGGGCTGGCGATGAGGAGCTTTGACTAATGGCAACAATTAACCTGCTCCCCTGGCGCGATCAATTTCGTCAGGAAAAGAAAAAAGAATATTTGGGTGTGTTGGCCGCAGTGGGCGTTGTTGCGTTTATTGCCGGTTTCATTTGGATTTCCTCTGTTGAGGGGGATATATCTAATCAGCAAACCCGCAACAATATTCTTACGGCCGAAATTAAAATTCTTGACGAGAAAGTCAAAGATATTCGTGAGCTGAAAAAACGTCGTCAGGAGTTAATCAGCCGAATGAAGGTGATTCAGAACCTTCAGGGCACGCGTCCAATTATTGTTCGGCATTTTGATGAGTTGGTGCGCGCTGTTCCTGATGGTGTTCATCTGAACTCCCTGATTCGAAAAGGCAAAGTGCTTCATATCAAAGGTATCGCGGAGTCCAATAATCGGGTTTCGTCTTTTATGAGAAACCTTGATCAGTCTGAGTGGTTTGCGGCTCCAAATTTAACTGGCGTACGCGCTGCGCCGGAAGAAGGCGAACAGGCAAACTCATTTGAATTGAGTGTTGCAACTTCAGCTCCAAAAGACACTAAAAAAGGAAAGTAAGGTGGCACTGGCGGATACCTTAGAGCAGCTTAATAATCTGGACTTGTCTGACATCGACTGGGATCGTATCGGTGTGTGGCCCATAGCGGCACGCGCATTCTTATGTATTCTATTGGCGGCGGCGATAATTACAGGCAGTTATTTCTTTTTCATTGAAGACCTCAATATCAAGTTGGCGTCGGAGGTGAATACGGAAGAGGAGCTGCGCTCGTCGTTTCGGATAAAGAGCCGCCAAGCGGCAAACTTGGAAACGTATAAAGAGCAGATGGTTGAAATGGAAAAGTCACTGGGCGCATTAGTCGCGCAATTACCCAGTGATACGGAAGTGCCTGGTTTATTGGAAGATATCGATGAGAAAGGTACAGAGAGCAACCTGAATATTGACAGTATTAAACTGGCGAAAGAGAAAGTGGGTGAATTCTACGTGGAATTGCCCATTAATATTCTCGTTCGGGGTGGTTATCACGACCTAGGCGCTTTTGTTAGTGGTGTTGCGGGCATGCCTAGAATTGTAACTTTACACGATTACGATATTTCAACTAAGGATGGCCGTTTGCAAATGTCCATTGCGGGTAAAACTTACCGCTATAAGTCTGAGGGCGAATAAGGATGATGATTTCAATAAACACGCTCCGCTTATTCGCACTGCTAACTTTCGCTAGTGTTTTGGTGGGTTGCGGGTCTGGCAATAATCATCAAGACCTTCAAGACTTTATGGCTGAGGTTCGTGCGCGACCTAAAGGCGAAGTAGAGCCACTACCAACATTCAGCCCTTATAAAGCGTTCAATTATGCTGCGATGACAATGCGTAGCCCCTTTGATCGGCCCGTGCAAGAAGTACAGCGCCTGAGTTCGGGTAACGCAGAAGGCATTAAGCCTGATTTAAATCGAGAAAAAGAATTTCTTGAAAGCTTTAATCTTCCAGCATTAAGGATGGTGGGAACCCTAAACCAGGGTGGTGTCTTGTGGGCATTGATTGACGATGGTGAAGGGGCTGTACACAGAGTGAAAAATGGGAACTATTTGGGTAAAAACCACGGTGAGATTGTGTTGACAACAGACGCTCAATTAGAAATTGTGGAAATTGTGTCTAATGGTTTGGACGGTTGGCTTATGCGGCCTCGAACGATCAAAATCGAAGAAAAGGAATAAGCTGTTATGTCTGCATTGCGATTAACCCTTGCATCAGTGATACGTAAACCATTGCTGGCATTGACGGGTTTGATGCTGGCGGTTCAAGCGTCGGGAAATACATTAGAAGATATTCGTTTTGCCGAATTGCCCGGTGAGCGCTTTGAAGTGCGCATGTTATTTTCCGACATGCCGCCACAGCCAGAAGGTTACACGATTGAAAATCCAGCTCGTATTGTCTTGGATTTCCCAGACGTGGATGTTGCCTTGGAGCAAAAGAAATTTCCCCTGGCGTTTGCTAACAGCAAAAGCGTAGTAATTCTAAGCGCCGGTGGTCGGTCTAGAATGATTATGAATTTGGAGTCTTTAGCCGACTATAAAACTCGAATTGAAGGTGCGGAATTTGTCGTTGAAGTGGGTGCGGCAGACATCGCAGCCTATGAAGATGCGCCCACTCGTTCGGTCGCGGCGAGCGTTCGCTCCGAGCGGGATATTGACCAGAGCTCATCTAGTATTACCGACATTGACTTTCGTCGCGGCGAAGATGGCGAAGGAAAGATTATATTCACTTTGTCAGATGCAAACATAGGCGTAGACGTTGAAGAACTCGGTGCTGGTGTGCGAATCAATTTTATGGATGTGTGGTTGCCAGAAGAGCTGCGTCGTCGTTTAGACGTTACAGATTTTGCGACACCGGTGTCGATGGTGAGTGCCGATCATGGCCGAAGCGGAACGTCTGTTCAGGTTGACGCCTCGGGAGCATACGACTATCTAGCTTATCAAGCGGACAATGAATACGTTGTCAGCATTAAGCCTCTTTCCGAGGAAGAGCAAGAAGAGAAAAAAGCAAGGTTTGATTTTGTTGGCGAAAAGCTGTCTTTGAATTTTCAAGATATTGAAGTCCGCTCTGTATTGCAGCTGATTGCTGATTTCACCGAGCTGAATTTGGTCGCTAGTGATACCGTTTCCGGTCGCATTACTCTCCGCTTGGAGAATGTGCCTTGGGATCAAGCTTTAGATTTGGTTCTGAAAACGAAAGGCTTGGACAAGCGTCAAATTGGCAATGTTTTGATGGTAGCGCCGGCTGAGGAGATAGCGGATCGTGAGCGTCAGGAACTGGCAACCCAGAAGCAGCTCGAAGAGTTGGCACCATTAAGGACTGAATTTATTCGCGTTCGCTATGCCAATGCCAAGGAGTTATTTGAACTCTTTAAAGGGCAGCGTCAAAGCTCAACAAATCAAAATAGCAATAACAGCAATAGTGGTAGTGGTACATCGACGGGCAGTATTCTGTCTGAACGAGGCCAAGCCATTGTTGATGAGCGCACCAATTCAATTATATTGACAGACACAGATGATAGAATTACCGCATTCAAGTTGTTAGTAGAAAAGATTGATGTGCCTATTCGCCAAGTACTAATTGAAGCGCGGATTGTGATTGCCAATACCGATTTCCGTAAAGAAATTGGCGTTCGTTGGGGTGGTATTGGTGTTGATCAGGTGGATGATAACTTGGTTCAGGTTGGCGGTTCGATAGACAGTCTGGACTCAGACCCTGGTTCACCTATTGAATTCTTTCAAGGGGGTACAACAGACCTTGAAGAAAACATGATGGTAGATTTAGGCGTGGCAAATCCAGCTGGTAGTTTCGCTCTAAGTGTATTGAGTAGCGATATATTGATCAGCGCAGAGTTGACGGCATTGCAGGATGATGGTCACGCTGAGATTGTCTCTCAACCAAAGGTTATTACCGGCGATAAGCAACAGGCGAGTATTGAATCGGGCCAAGAAATTCCCTACCAGGAAGCTTCGTCAAGTGGTGCCACCTCGGTATCATTTAAAGAGGCGGTGTTGAAGTTAGACGTAACCCCACAAATTACGCCAGATAACCGCATTATTATGGATTTGAAAATTAACCAAGATTCCGTGTCTGACATAGATGCCGGAAGTGGCGTTCCCATCATTGATGTTACGCAGCTTCAAACGCAGGTATTAGTGGGTAATGGTCAGACAGTGGTTCTGGGTGGTATCTATCAAAACCAAGAAGTTGTAGGTGAAACCAAGGTGCCATTTCTCGGGGACATTCCTTATCTGGGTCGCGCCTTTAAGCAGAATATTCGTACAAATTCCAAGACAGAGCTGCTGATTTTTATCACGCCTAGAATTCTGTCTGAAACGCTAGAGAATTGATGTCAAATTTAAGTGTATTTTTGGTCGGCCCTATGGGGGCCGGCAAGACAACGATCGGGCGCATTCTTGCAGAAATCCTCGGCTTGGAGTTTAAAGACAGCGACAAGGTCATCGAGGACCGGTCTGGTGCTGATATCCCATGGATATTCGATATTGAAGGTGAAGAAGGCTTTCGCAATCGAGAGACTGGAGTACTACAAGAGCTTGCCTTAGAATCAAACCTGGTATTGGCTACAGGTGGGGGCATTGTGGTTCGAGAAGAAAACCGCCTCTGTCTCCGTCAAGCGGGTACTGTTGTGTATCTAACGGCCGATATTGATCAGCTGGTTGAGCGCACTTATCGAGACAAGAAGCGACCTTTGTTACAAGTTGATGAGCCCGAGCAGAAAATCCGAGAATTGATTGATGTTCGCGAGCCTCTTTATCAAGAGGTTGCTGATTTCACGGTTAAAACCGATGGGCGAGGTCCGCGAACAGTAGCCCTTGAAATTGCCCGCTTACTTCAAGACTCTCATTAGGCTCTTTTTCCCGTTCATACGGTAGTATAAACTACGCCTGATTTGTTAATTGCGCCTTCAGGATATTTTATGCACACTCTCACTGTGGACTTGGCTGAACGCAGCTACCCCATTTATATTGACACCGGTTTATTGTCAGTCGACGGCCTGCTGGAAAAGCACATTCAAGGTCGTCAAGTTTGTATCGTTACCAATGATACTATCGCACCACTCTATCTCGAAGTACTACAGTCTCACCTTCGTGAATTTTCCTGCAGCACGGTTGTACTGCCTGATGGAGAAGCGCACAAAAATCTTGATACTCTCAACAATATCTTTGATGAGTTACTTGCAGATCGGCATAACCGAACCACCACTCTGATTGCTTTGGGCGGCGGAGTTGTAGGAGATATGACTGGGTTTGCAGCCGCGGCCTATCAGCGAGGTGTTAATTTCATCCAGATACCGACAACATTATTATCCCAAGTGGATTCGTCCGTGGGCGGTAAAACGGGTGTGAATCATCCTTTGGGTAAAAATATGATTGGGGCGTTTCATCAGCCTCAATGCGTCTTGATTGACACTGACGTAATAAACACTCTGCCAGAGAAGGAGCTGTTTGCTGGCCTGGCCGAAGTGATCAAGTACGGCCTTATATGCGATTTGGACTTCTTTCTCTGGCTTGAAGAAAACATTGACGACTTGCTTAGGAAAGATCCGATAGCTTTGGCTTATGCCATAGAGCGCTCCTGCGCCGACAAAGCAAAAGTTGTGGCTGAAGATGAGAGGGAAGGTGGCATCCGCGCCATTCTAAATTTGGGTCACACCTTTGGACATGCAATTGAGACCGAGCAGGGTTATGGTGCTTGGCTACACGGTGAAGCCGTAGGTATTGGGATGGTTATGGCAGCCGAGCTGTCGGCACTACAAGGCCGAATAAGTCTTGAAGATGTCGCGCGAATTAAGCGGCTTATAGAGCGAGCTCATTTACCTCTCGTTGCGCCAAATGGAATGAGTGATGACAAATTTCTTGCCCACATGGCGGTTGATAAGAAAGTACTCGATGGTCGCTTGCGTTTAGTCTTGCTGGATGAGATTGGCAAAGCGGTGGTTACCAGTGAAATAGAAGTCAGTGACGTAAAAAAAGCGCTCGCGGCGTGTCGCTAGTATTGGGCCGCTCGATCGGTCTGCATTGAAATTCTTTAGCCCAAAATAACGCTTGAGCCCATAGGATATGGTCATGGAAGCAAACTTGCCCGCCAATGAAATTCCTCTCGATTACTTAGGTTTTTTTGGTCTTGATCAAGACCCTTTTTCAGCGCCGTTTTTTTATGGAGGCGCTAATCGTCAGGTTCTTTTAGAGCAGTTGAATCACCAGTGTCAATTTGGCTCAGGTATCGTTGCCGTATTGGGGGCAAGCGGGGTTGGCAAAACCACCTTATGCCGAACGTTATTGAGTTCCATGCCAGAGGGGCAGCGTTGCTATATTGCCGCCGAACTAATGACCTCCTGTTCTCAAGTTTTGGTGGATATTGCACGAGCCTTCGATTTACCGAGTGAGGGTGGCACCAGCGGGCAAATTTTGTCTGAAATTCGCCACTTTAGTCAGTCGGCCGAAGAAGAGTCAAGGGTTGTTATCGCTATTGATAATGCTCAAAATCTTGATGATGAAACCTTAGTGGCCTTGTTGAGTCTATTGCAAGGGCAAGAAGCAAGCCTTCGTTATTTGCATCTTGTTTTATTGGGTTCCGAAGAGTTAATTAATCGCCTCGATGCTATTGAGGTCAGCGATGTGCTCATTCAGGATTTCTATCTAGACCCTCTCACCAACCAAGAATTGGAAGATTATCTTTCGTTTAGAGTCTGTGAAGCCGGTTTTATTGAAGGGATGCACAGTACACCTTTCACGCCAGCTTATTGTGCTAAGTTGAACGACAGTTTGCAGGGTAATCTGAATAAGATACATGAACAGGCGCGTTTTGGCTTGATGGAAGCTGCCACACCAAAGCCAGTTAAGCGCGCACTTCGCTTACCTTTAGGGCATATTACCGCGGTTCTTGCTTTGGCAACTCTATTGTTAGTTGCGGTCTACTTTCCTAGCGATGAGCCCAGTGGGGCCCTACAGGAATCGGCCAAAGTCGCCGTTAAACCGCCGATTTTACCCGCGCAAAAGGCGTCTATTGCGATCGGTGACGAGCGGGCTGAAGCGCGCCAAGAGGGTCGTGTAACTGAAGATAGCCTTGCCTCCGACAGTTCGTCATTGTTGCCAACGCCAACGCCAACGCCAACGCCAACGCCAAAGCCAAAGCCAAAGCCAGAAATTGCCGTTCAGGCAGCAGAAAAGGTATTGAAGCCTAGTGTTGAGGCGGTTACGCCCGATGCTTCCCCAGTTATTGCTAGCAAAACTGAAGGCGTACAAGTTTCAAGTACTAAGCCTGAGCTCAAGTCGCGTGCTAATGTTAAGGTATCTACTAGCCGTTTAAGCCGCGATGAATTGGCGGTGATGTCGTGGGGCGTTAATGAGTTTACACTACAGGTATCAGCGTCTCGTTCAGAATCTAATGTGCGTGATTTTGTTTCACGTCAAAGCAATCGAGCGCAACTTAAAATCATCACTACGCGCCGCGATGGCAGTGACTGGCACGTCGTGTTTGCCGGTCGATATCGCAATGCGGCTGAAGCGAGTCGTGCCAAATCGAGCCTCCCAAGGGTGCAACAAAACGCCGGCCCCTGGGCGCGCTCTGCGAAGAGCGTTCAACTACAACTCCGGGAATATCACGGAATCAATTAGATTTAATAGTCGATTCCTCTGCAAAAAAACGAAAAACAGCTCAATAGCCCTTGCATTCGTGCCAACTTGCGTTTAGGGGCTTAAGCGAGTACTATCCTGCGCCCATTTGCCAATAAGCCCTGTTTTTCAGTGGTTTATTTGTCTGGGATGTCGAGCATCACTCCTTTCGCGGGCAAAGCGAAGTGAAAACATTAGACATTCTACTCCGAAGAGAGACTGCGTATGAGCACTGGCCTCTATGATATAGGCGAATTTAAAGATAATTGTGGTTTTGGTATGATCGCTCATACCAAAGGTGTTACCAGTCATGGTTTATTACAGTCAGCAATAGAAGCGCTAACGTGTATGACCCACCGCGGTGGTATTGCCGCCGACGGCAAAACGGGCGATGGCTGTGGTCTGCTCATGCAGAAACCTGATGGCTTTCTTCGCCAAGTAGCTGCTGAAGCGGGCTTAATAGAATTAAGCCCAAATTATGGTGTTGGCTCTATTATGTTGAGTCGAGACCCAATTCAGGCCAGTGAATCGAAAACGGCTTTTGATAAAGCGATTAGCGATGAGGGCTTGGTTGTAGCGGGTTGGCGCGAAGTACCTATCAACAAGAGTTGCTTAGGCCCCATTGCATTAGAAACATTACCTTCTTTTTATCAAGTATTCGTGAATGCTGAGTGCTCACTGCCAGCGTTGAATGCACGTCTTTATATGGCTCGTCGCCATGCCGAAAAAGCATTGGCAAGCGATTCAGATTTTTATGTAGCCAGCCTATCGTCCTCTGTTTTGTCCTACAAAGGACTCATGATGCCGGTGGATATTCCTACTTTCTATCCCGATCTGGCCGACCCACGTTTAGAAACGGCGATTTGCGTTTTCCATCAGCGTTTCTCTACCAATACGATGCCGCGTTGGAATTTGGCGCAGCCTTTCCGGATGTTGGCGCACAATGGTGAAATTAATACTATAACAGGCAACCGAAATTGGTCTGTGGCCCGCACACCAAAATTTCAGTCAGAGTTACTGCCAAACCTTAAGCAGGTAACGCCGCTGGTAAACCGTGAGGGCTCCGACTCGTCGAGCTTGGACAACATGTTGGAGGTTTTGGTGACTGGCGGAATGCCCTTGCATCAAGCCCTTCGTATGCTCGTGCCGCCGGCCTGGAACAATGTTGAAAACATGGACCCAGACGAGCGAGCTTTTTACGAATACAACACCATGCACGTTGAACCTTGGGATGGCCCCGCAGGATTGGTGGTGACCGATGGCCGCTACGCTGTTTGTACTCTGGACAGAAATGGACTGCGACCTTCACGTTGGGTGAAAACCAAAGACGGTTTAATAACCGTTGCATCTGAAGTTGGTGTGCATGGTTACAAACCTGAGGACGTGGTTGCCAAAGGTCGTCTTGGGCCTGGAGATATGTTGAGCGTTGATACCGTAACGGGAGAGTTATTGTTTACCGCGGGTATCAATAAACATTTGAAAACCCGTCAACCC
>Ga0209495_1000290_pt1 | contig 40760 bp, 34 predicted proteins | sample EN1Hudsemesocosm_FD_184629 | JGI IMG/M metagenome (GOLD analysis project Ga0209495, IMG submission 184629) | Methane-oxidizing microbial communities from mesocosms in the Hudson Canyon - EN1E Hudson Canyon (SPAdes) (version 2) | ecosystem: Environmental > Aquatic > Marine > Cold seeps | place...
GCTTACGAACGTTTGAAAACGGAAATTAAAGCTTCTCATATTCTTATCTCCGTTGCCGAAGATGCTGCTCCAGCAGATACTTTAAAAGCATATACAACAATACAGAAGTTAAGAAAGGATGTTCTTGGTGGAGCTGATTTTACTCAAGCTGCAAGAACCTATTCTCAAGATCCATCAGCGAAAGAAAATGCAGGTGACCTTGGTTATTTTAGTGCTTTGTATATGGTTTATCCATTCGAAAATGCTGCCTTTTCTACTGCTAATGGAGAAATATCTGAAATTATTCGTTCGCGTTTTGGATACCACTTTTTAAAGGTAACCGATAAACGTACCTCTCGTGGAGAAGTGAAAACTGCTCATATTATGGTGAAATACCCTAGTAAAGTAGGTCAGTCTTCAGTAGAAGAAAAAGCAATTGCTAAACAGAAAATTGATGAAATCTATCAGAAAATAAATGTAGAGTCTGCAGATTTTTCTGAAATGGCAAAACAATATTCTGATGATAAAAATAATGCCGCGAAGGGTGGTGAATTGCCTTGGTTTGGAACCAATAGAATGGTTGAGAGTTTTGAAAATGAGGCCTTTTCTTTAGTGAATATAGGTGATATCTCTGCTCCGATCGAAACACCTTATGGATGGCATATCATAAAACTTATCGATAAAAAGGGTCTTGGTACTTTCGAAGATGAGAAAGCTGAGATTAAAAAGAAAGTTGAAAAAGATAGTAGAGCACAAGTAAAACGTACTTCTTTAGTGAATAAATTAAAGAAAGAATACGGTTTTGTAGCGAATGAATCTGCTGTAAACGATTTAAAGAAAATTGTTAATGCAGACTTCTTTGCAGGTAAATATCTTGTTGAAGATCATTTAGATGACTTGTCAAAAACTGTATTTGTTTTGGATGGTGTGAAATATACTCAAGCTGACTTTGTAGCCTATTTATTCAAGTCGTCTCGTAGAATGAATAAGAAAACAGATACTTCTTTATTGGTAAATGAAGCTTTTGATTCTTGGTCTGAAAATGAAGTTGTAGCCTACGAGAATTCCAATTTAGAAAATAAATACAACGACTTCCGTTTATTGATGCAAGAGTATAGAGATGGGATTTTATTGTACGAACTTACAGATGAGAATATTTGGTCTAAGGCAGTAAAAGATACCACAGGTTTGAGAGCTTTTTATGAAGCTAATAAGCAAAATTATATGTGGGACACACGTGTTCAAGCACAAGTAATTAACTGCTTAAATGAGTCTATTGCATGTAAAGTGTACAAGAAACTGAATAAAGGAAATGTTGACATTGAGAAGCTTCAAGCTAAAATCAATAAAAAATCGTCTTTAAACATGGATGTGAAATCGGGTCTGTTTTTAAAAGGTGAAAATACATTTGTTGATCAGGTAGAGTGGAACGTCGGTTTATCTGATCTCATTCATGATAATAGTAATGTGAAAGTGGTTTATATTGAGTCTATTGTATCTCCTCAAATAAAAGCTCTTGACGATGCTAAAGGCTTGATTACTTCTGATTATCAAGATTTCTTGGAGAAAGAGTGGATGAAAGACTTAAAAGCTAAATTTGATGTTAGTATTAATCCTTATGTTTTAGATTTAGTAAAGACAAATCGTTTGACTGACTTGGATGTAGTAAAACATGAAGAGGATCAAACGCCAGTTTTTAAAGGTCACTTCAACATAGCATTCAGAAATGCAGTGAATACACTCGGTTCGTCTAAAGATCTTATCTTTGAGTGGTATGGGAGCTTATATACTACAGAATTAAAATAAAAGCATGAAGTGTTAAAATCTTCGTATTACATATTGATTATAGTATTGGTGTCGTCTTGTTCTTTTATGCAAAGAACAGACGACATTTTACTTGCTCGACTAGGTGAAGCCTATTTGTATGAATCAGAAGTAAAATCATTGCAAACTGCAAATTTATCTTCTGTTGATAGCACTGCAATTATTCAGCAGTATATTCAAAATTGGGCACAAGAGGAATTGCTCTTGCAAAAAGCAGTTTTGAATATAAATCAAAATGAGCTCGAAATAGAAAAGAGGTTAGAGGCATACAGAAGGTCGCTTCTTATTCACGCCTACGAGCAGAAGTTAATTCAACAACAGTTAGACACTCTTGTTTTAATAGATGAACTTGAAACCTACTACAATCAACACACCGACGATTATATATTGGGGACTAAAATAGTAAAGGTAGTTTTTGTTAAGGCGAGTACTATGGCTCCCAAATTAGACTCATTAAAACACTGGCTTTTCAATGAAGATTCTATAGATACTGATAAAATTGAATCCTATAGTCATCAGTATGCTAAGCGTTTCTACAATAATCCTAAGGAATGGCTTACTTGGACAGATTTTGAAGAGATATTCCCTTCAGAGTTTAATATTTCAGCTTTATCGATGAAAAAAAATACGATGTCTTTAGAAGATACGTTGCATGTATATTTGGTGCGTCTTATGGACATGAAAGCGCAAGGAGAAATTGCTCCTTTGGAGTATGTAGAGGAGGAAATAAAAAGTATCTTGCTGAACCAAAGAAAGCTTAAGACAGTAGGGATAATACAGCATAAACTATTAGAAGATGCTAAGAAATCAAAACAATTTGAAATCTATTAATATGAAAGGAATAGTTGCCTTCGCTTTTTCACTATTAACTCAACTTTTGTCTGCACAAGTTACCATTGAAGGTATTGCTGGTGTTGTAGGAGATAATATCATTCTTAGATCAGATGTAGAACAACAAGTTTTACAATATCAAGCTCAAGGATTGGAAGTTGATTCTGCTATGCGTACACAAGTGTTTGAAGATTTGTTGTTCCAGAAATTAATGCTGCATCAAGCAGCTCTTGATAGTGTCATAATTACTGAAGCTGAAGTGAATAACGAAATTAATTCGCGTCTAACAAACTTCATGAGTCAGCTCGGTGGAGAGGAACAATTAGAACAGTATTTCGATAAAAAAATTTACGAAATTAAAGAAGAGATGTATGAACCTATCGAGAGTTCATTAATCATTCAAAGAGTGCGTTATGACATTACCTCTTTGGTAACAATTACCCCAGGAGAAGTAAGAAATCACTTTGAGAGCTTTGACGTAGACAGCCTTCCCGAAATAAATGAAACGGTTGAAGTTGCACAGATTTTAAAATTGCCACCTCCGAGCGAACTAGCTATAAAGGAAACCAAGCAAAAGCTTGAGAAACTGAAAGAGCGTGTTATTAAAGGTGAAAGTTTCGCTACTATGGCGATTTTATACTCTGAAGATCCAGGTTCGTCAAGAAATGGTGGTTTGTATAACAGCATCAAACGTGGAATGTTTGTAAAAGAATTTGAAGCTGTAATGTTTAGTTTAGAAGATGGTGAGATTTCAGAAGTCTTTGAAACTGAATATGGATACCATGTTGCTCTAATGGAAGAACGTAGAGCTGACGAGGTAGATATTCGTCACATTTTAATGTCGCCCAAAATTTCTCCAATAGATTTAAACAATGCTAAAGATATATTGATTGCTGTACGCGATTCTGTTTTAGATGGTGATTTAACTTTTGAAATGGCTACTACAGGACACTCTGATGATAAATCCACAAAGTTTAATGGTGGTAAGTTGATTAATATGAACTCGGGTACTAGTGTTTTTGAATTGCATGAATTAGAAAATGCCATTAAAATTGCTGTCGAAAATCTTGAAGTTGGAGATATATCTGAGCCTTCATACGTTAAGATGGAAGATGGTAAAGAAGCGTATAGAGTTTATTTATTATTAGATAAAACAAGTGCGCATACGGCTAATCTAAAAGATGATTATAAGCAAATTCGTGATTTAGCTCTAGAGCATAAAAAGGATGAAACCATTTCAGAATGGATCAATACATCTTTAGAAAAAACATACGTGCGTCTAAACGATAATTTCTCATCTTTAGGCTTTCAATACAACTGGGTAAAAAAATAATTATGTCAGAAAAAAATACCTCAGTACAAGATTTAGAAAATTTAAAAAGTCAATTTCTAGCCTTAAAAAATGAAATTGCCAAAGTTATTGTTGGGCAAGATATGGTTGTAGAAGAACTTATCCTTTCTATATTCTGTAGAGGTCATGTATTATTAGTAGGTGTGCCAGGCTTAGCTAAAACGCTCTTGGTTAAAACGATTAGTGATTCTTTAGGACTTAATTTTTCCCGTATTCAGTTTACTCCAGATTTGATGCCTTCGGATATAATAGGAGCTGAAATATTAGATGAAAACAGAAATTTCAAATTTATTAAAGGACCTATTTTCTCAAATGTAATTTTAGCAGATGAGATTAATCGTACCCCTCCGAAAACCCAAGCAGCGCTATTAGAAGCCATGCAAGAGCGTTCGGTAACGGCTGCAGGTCATCACCATGAATTAGATAAACCTTTCTTTGTCTTGGCAACTCAAAATCCAATCGAGCAAGAAGGTACCTATCCATTGCCAGAAGCTCAACTCGATCGATTTATGTTTAACCTTAATGTTGAATATCCTTCTTTTTCTGAAGAGGTACAGATCGTGAAAAGTACGACTTCGAATACTGAGGTTTCGGTGAATAAAGTGCTGTCTTCTGAGGAGATTTTGAAAATTCAAGACTTAATACGTTCGATTCCTGTTGCCGATAATGTAGTAGAATATGCAGTTAAATTAGTGTCTAAAACACGTCCAGAAAACGATTTGGCTACTGACTTTGTAAAGAAGTATTTATCTTGGGGAGCTGGGCCTAGAGCATCTCAGTTTTTAGTTGTTGCTGCAAAAGCACATGCAGCTATTAATGGAAAGTTCTCTCCAGATATCGAAGACGTTCAAGCTGTTGCTTTACCTATACTCCGTCATAGAGTCGTAATAAATTATAAGGCTGAGGCAGAAGGAATGAGTATAGAGAAGATGGTAAATAGTTTGCTTTAGTTCATCACTTCAATCTAGAAATCCACATTCTTAGTTGGTAATCAAAGACTCAAAATTTATTTTTACTAAATACTAGACACTCAACTCCTTTAGCTTATTCAGTGTTCTCCAATTCCTTGTTGTACAACTAATAGTGAGTTTCAACTTTCAACTTACAATAAATACTATATTTGAGCATGCGTATATTTGAAAATTATTCTTTAAAATCATACAATACCTTTGGACTCGATTGCAAGGCAGATTTTTTTACTGTTGTACAATCTACCTCAGAATTGAGAAAGATTCTTGCCGAGCCTGAGTTTCTCAGTTTACCTAAATTATTTTTAGGAGGTGGCTCTAATATTCTTTTGTGTGGCGATTATAAAGGATTGGTAATTCATGTTGCTCTTGAAGGAATTGCCGATTTGGGTAACGGATTGATAAAAGCTCAAGCCGGAGAGAATTGGCATGAATTTGTGATGTGGACTTTGAACCATGGGTACAATGGAATCGAAAATCTTTCTTTAATTCCTGGAAATGTTGGAACTGCACCAATGCAAAACATCGGTGCGTATGGAGTAGAGCTCAAAGATGTTTTTGTTGAACTTGAAGCTTTTCATATTCAAAGCGAAGAGATTCATGTATTTGATAAAACGACGTGTGAGTTTGGTTATAGGGAATCTCTTTTTAAGAATAAATGCAAAGGAGAATTTATCATCTTATCTGTTACACTTCAATTGTCAAAAGAGGGCAAAGTAAACACCACTTATGGTGCTATAAAAGAAGTGTTAAATGAAAGGCATATTACTAAGCCTAGCCCGAAAAATGTAAGTGAGGCCGTTATCTCTATCCGACTGTCAAAACTCCCAGATCCTAAGGAAATAGGTAATTCTGGATCATTTTTTAAGAATCCAGTAATCTTAAAATCTACTTTAGATAAAATCAAAAAAGAATACCCGAATGTCCCATGCTATCCTGTAAATGATAGAGAAGTGAAAATTCCTGCTGGATGGCTTATCGAAAAAGCGGGTTGGAAAGGAATGCGTATCGATGATTATGGTGTGCACGAAAAACAAGCCCTAGTATTGGTGAACTATGATAATGCTAAAGGAGAAGATATTTATCAATTAGCTTTAGATATTCAAACTTCAGTGAAAACGAAATTTGACGTACACCTTCATATGGAAGTTAATATTATTAAGTAGTCGTAAAAGATTTACACCCTGAATTTCAGTAAAGTAAAATTATCCCCTTGAGGGATTTAGGGGTGTTGAGTTGTTAGAGCACTCAACGTGGTATTCCACTGAGAAAAGTAAATACTAGCTAGCGATTTCTTCAGATTTACACTGCTCTTCAGGTTCTGCTCCACAAAAACCACAGGCTTCACCTTCTTTAGTAATTAAAGGATTATTACTGGCGCAAGTACCTTCAAATTCACCGTCTTTTTTTGCCCATATTTTTATGGCTATTCCAGCTACTCCAAGTCCTAATAAAGCTATTGCAATTAAAACTGTTTTCATGTGCTTATTTGTTTTTGCAAAGCTAAGGAAAGTATTGACAATATTCAGCTTACAATTATAGCTTCTACTTCACTTTCCAATTAAAACCTAAAGCAAGAGCCTTGGGTTTAAGGTCATAGCCAATATGTATCATATAAGGTTTCCCTTGAAAGGAGAGGTTTGTGCCTATATTTACGTTTAAACCATGGTCATTATCATCAATAACATAATAGTCACCTAATGGATCAGAAGCGCTTTGGTCTTCTCCTTCTTCAATTCCATTTGGGTCATTATAAAAGTTATAATGAAACTTTTGCATATACCCGATTCCCAAACAAATATCGATATCTACAAAATCCCACTCCATAATACCTAGGGCTTGAGGGTTGAATACAGTTCCAATATTGATCATTTTCACCATATTTTCCTTTTTTATGTGTGTTGGATAGTTTCTGAGTGAATCTTCTTCTTCTGAAAGAGCGACTCCGATGAAGTTATATTGATTATCAAAACTTAACCGATTAAACTTAAGCTCAGTGAAAAATCCAAACTTTTCATTTCTATCTATAGTGTAAAGACTAATCCCAAAAGGAATGTCCTTTAGACTCGTAAGTGCACCTAAAGTTGAGTAACTATCATTACGGGTACTTTGTGCTTGTAGCACTGATGCAGATATGATGGCTAAAAGAAAGAGAATTTTTTTCATAGGACTATTTACAATTATCAATCATGATTTCTAAAATCTGAGCTGCAGATTCAGCGATAACTGTTCCAGGTCCAAAAACACCAGCAACACCAGCATCAAAGAGATAGTCGTAGTCTTGGGCAGGAATTACACCACCAGCAACAACCATAATATCTTCTCTACCCAAAGCTTTTAGTTCTGCTATAACGTGTGGAACCAATGTTTTATGTCCTGCAGCTAAAGAAGAAACGCCTAAAATATGAACATCGTTCTCAACTGCTTGTTTAGCAGCTTCCTTAGGTGTTTGGAAGAGAGGACCAATATCTACATCAAAACCTAGGTCGGCAAAAGAAGTAGAGACTACTTTGGCTCCTCTATCGTGACCATCTTGCCCCATTTTTGCCACCATAATACGTGGTCTACGACCTTCTATTTCGGCAAATTTGTTGGCGAGTTCCTGAGCTCTTTTAAAGGCTTTATTATCTGCTATTTCCATAGAATATACTCCTGTTATTGAACGTATTTTAGCTTGATATCTTCCAAACTCACTTTCGCAAGCATCAGATATTTCACCAAGCGAAGCTCTACAACGAGCTGCTTCTACTGCTAAAGCTAGTAAATTTCCTTTACCCGAACGACAAGAGTCTGTGATTGCAATGAGAGCAGCTTGTACTTTGGACTCGTCTCTAGAAGCACGCATTTCATATAAACGCTTAATTTGTGATTCTCTTACGGAATTGTCAACTTCTAAAGTCTCAAGTACTTCTTCTTTCTCTAATCGATAGGCGTTCACCCCAATAATCTGATCTTTCCCGCTATCAATACGAGCTTGCTTACGTGCCGCGGCTTCTTCAATACGCATTTTAGGAATCCCTGTTTCTATGGCTTTTGCCATTCCGCCAAGTTCCTCAACTTCTTGAATAAGTGTCCAAGCTTTTTGAGTGATTTCTTCAGTTAGCTTTTCTACATAATGCGAACCTCCCCACGGATCAACCACTCTGGTGATTTCTGTTTCCTTTTGAAGATATATTTGTGTGTTTCGTGCAATACGAGCCGAGAAGTCAGTTGGTAAAGCAATGGCCTCGTCTAAGGCATTGGTATGTAAAGATTGTGTTCCACCAAAAGCCGCCGCCATAGCTTCAATACAAGTACGAGCAACATTATTAAATGGATCTTGTTCTGTTAAGCTCCAGCCCGAAGTCTGACAATGCGTTCTTAAAGCAAGTGATTTTGGGTTTTTAGGATTAAACTGTTTTACCAATTTCGCCCAAATCATACGTGCAGCACGCATTTTGGCAATTTCCATAAAGTGATTCATCCCAATAGCCCAAAAGAAAGATAGGCGAGGAGCAAAGGTATCTATATCCATTCCAGCAGCCAATCCTGTACGAATGTATTCTAAACCATCGGCAAGGGTATAAGCCAACTCAATATCGGGCGTTGCACCTGCTTCTTGCATATGGTAACCCGAAATACTTATAGAGTTGAATTTTGGCATATTTTGAGAGCTGTACTCAAAAATATCCGCTATAATCCTCATTGATTGCTTTGGTGGATAGATATAGGTGTTACGTACCATAAACTCTTTAAGAATATCATTCTGAATAGTTCCACTTAACAATTTAGGGTCTACACCTTGTTCTTCTGCAGCTACAATATAAAATGCCATGATTGGAAGTACAGCTCCGTTCATAGTCATCGAAACTGACATTTTATCTAAAGGAATCTTATCGAAAAGAATTTTCATATCCTCCACAGAATCTATGGCAACACCCGCTTTCCCAACATCACCAACAACGCGTTCGTGATCGGAATCGTAACCACGGTGTGTAGCTAAATCGAAGGCTACCGAAAGTCCTTTTTGTCCAGCAGCTAAGTTTCTGCGGTAAAAAGCATTCGATTCTTCTGCAGTAGAAAATCCTGCATATTGACGTATCGTCCAAGGACGCATAACGTACATTGTAGAGTAGGGTCCTCTAAGGTTTGGTGCTATTCCAGAAATAAAACCGAGATGCTCTGTGTCTTTAATATCTTCAGTCCTGTAGCTTTCTTTAATTTCAATCTGCTCTGGGCTTACCCAAGTCTTGCTAGACTTTTTGGCTTCCTTTCTATCGAGATTGAGTTCTATATTTGAAAAGTCTGGTCTAAGCATTTTTCTCCTCCGCTAATCGTTCAACATCCATTTGCGTAGACAAACGTTTCGTGTTTAAGGCCTTGAATTCATGGCCTTCAACCTTTTCTTTTTGGACTGGAATCTCCAATTTAGCATTCATCTCTTCGTCCTTATTAGGATAAAGATTTGTTCCTAAAAGCTGTGTGTTTCCTGAACTTAGATTTTCTTCTTGTAAAGCGGCATTCTGTTCTATCATTTCTTGAATAGAATTGGACTTTACGGCTTCGATCCACCCTCCTTGAGCTTCAATTTCTTGAAATAAAGACCAAGCGTTTTGGCTGAGCTCATTGGTGATTTGTTCTATATAGTATGTCCCTGCAGAAGGATCGCTAACTTTATTGAAGTAAGATTCCTCCTTTAAAATCAAAGAGATGTTTCTACCCATACGTTGAGCAAAATCATCCTCTTGTTTATAGGCTGCGTTAAAGTTGCTCACATTTACGGTATTTGCGCCCCCTAATGCAGCGGACATACATTGACAGGTAGTACGGAGCATATTTACATGTGGATCGAAAATAGTACTCGTTCTCAAACCAGTTTCTGCTCTTAGGTCTAAGCTTGCTTCTTCTTTGTTATAGGCTTCTAAGATTTGAGACCATAGAATTCGCATTGCACGAAATTTAGCAATCTCGAAGAAGTAGTTTGTAGAAACTCCTAAGCTGATTTGAACTTTATTAGCTTTTAAGTCGCCATGATGAGCGAAATATTCACTCATCTGTGCCAATGTAAACGCCAATTCTTGTGTAACTGTAGCTCCCGAATTGTGGTATTCCTGTCCTTGTATACTTAAACTTTTATACGAAGGTAAAGAATTCGTTTTTTCTTGAATAGTTTTAAATTCATTCCAAATATTAGAATTAAAACTACCTTTCTTTAATGCTGCCATTAAAGGGTCGTATTGAAGACTCCCTTTAATAGCGCTTTTGTCAAGCTTTCTCTTTTCGATGAGTGTGAGTAAAGCCTCTACAGAATTCTCAATTTCAGTTGACTGAATAGATGTTTGAATGTATTGGATTAACACATCTTCTAAAACATCTTCTAAATCTTGGCTTTGCGCATTGCAGATTAAAAGTGCAGAAGCACCACCGTTTAAACTTGCGAGTACTTGTTTGTTAGAAGGCATATTTAAAGATTGTTCTATCTCCCAATCAGTATGATGATGTGTAGTTTCTCCCTTTGTATCATTTATAGATTTATGATTGTAAACCGGGGCTACTTTTATATTTTCTGGACTTTCCCAGATTAAGTTTTCATAGTCTTTCCCCTTAAGATCTGTAATGATTTTCTCATTCCATTCCGCTAAAGTTTTAGGACTAAATTCTTCAAATAGTTTTTCCATAGTCTCGCGTCTTACTCAATAATGAGAAAGATTTCTTCATTTTCCTTTTTCATATGGTATTTCTCTCTTGCGTACTTTTCTAATCCTTCAGGACTCGACAATTCGTGTAGCGCAATAGAATCCTTTCGGATTTCTTCACGGTAGTGAATTTGATCTTTTTCTAACTGATCAGTAGTTTTTGATAAGCGCCTATGATTTAAATAGGAGTTGCTGTCGAAAAACAACATCCATAAAACAAATAAAAAACCAAGTACTACAAAAGGACTTTTGAGTTTTTTTAAGAGTAGTTTTAGAATCAATTTTATGTTTTTCATAAATCAAAAATAGGGAATGTTTTTTAATGGGGACTAGAGAATTGGGAATAGGGAGAAGAGAAAATGGGAGTAAACTATTCCTTACTACCTTCTTCCAATTTCCTTTTTAAACCAAAACGTCTCCATCCATTTCCTTTGGAATATCCACGCCCATAATTTTAAGGACCGTTGGAGCGATATCGGCTAGTTTCCCATTTTTAACTGTTTTGAAATCGGTGTTCAATAAAAAGCATGGAACAGGATTCGTTGTATGTGCTGTATTTGGCGTTCCATCTGTGTTAATCATAAAGTCGGCGTTACCGTGATCGGCGATAATGATGAATCCGTAATCTTGTTTCAAACCAGCTTCAACAACTTGTTGAGTACAGTTGTCTACCGTTTCTAGAGCTTCTACTACGGCTTCGTAAACGCCAGTATGTCCAACCATATCGGGATTTGCAAAGTTTAAGCAAATAAAGTCAGTTGGTGAATTCTCAATTTCACTGATGATGGCATCGGCTACTTTCTGAGCACTCATACTTGGCTGTAAATCGTAGGTAGCCACTTTCGGCGAAGGTATCATTATTCTCTTTTCGCCATTAAAAGTTTCTTCTCTACCACCCGAGAAGAAGAAAGATACGTGTGGGTATTTCTCAGTTTCAGCAATGCGAATTTGTGTTTTCCCACTTGCAGATAAAACTTCTCCTATTGTTTTCTGTAGATTGTCTTTATAGAATAATACAGGTACATTCTTAAATGACTGATCGTACATGGTCATCGTGACATAGTTCAAGTCGAGTTTATGCATATTGTATTCGTGCATATCTTCTTGAGTAAGAACGTGGGTGATTTCTCTACAACGGTCTGTTCGGAAGTTAAAACAGATTACTAAATCGCCATCACATATTTTTGCAAGCGCATTTCCATCTGTATCAACTTTAGAAATAGGTTTGATGAATTCGTCCGTGATATCCTTATCGTAAGATGTCTGGATAGAAGCAGTCATATCCTGACTCTTTTCGCCATCGGCATTTACCAATAAATCAAAAGCTAATTTTACACGTTCCCAGCGCTTATCTCTATCCATTGCATAGTAGCGACCAATTACGCTTACTAATTCTGCCGATAGATTGGAGATTTTAGATTCTAAGTTTTCAATAAAGCCTTTCCCACTTTTTGGATCTGTATCTCTACCATCTGTAAAAGCGTGCACAAAAACTTTGTCTAAGCCCGCTGTGTCTGCTAGTTCACATAAGTGATGAATGTGTCGTTCGTGAGAGTGAATTCCTCCGTCGGAAACCAAGCCTATAAAATGAACGGGCTTGTTATTTTTCTTTGCATAATCAAAAGCCTTGTTAAGCTCTTCATTATCTTTAAAAGTATTGTCTTTTACAGCATTATTGATTTTTACCAAATCTTGATATACCACCCTACCTGCACCAATGTTAAGGTGTCCAACTTCAGAATTCCCCATTTGCCCAGTAGGTAAGCCTACATGTTCACCATCGGTAAGGATTTCAGAATTCGGGTAGTTTTTATACAGTGAATCTACAAATGGCGTCTTTGCATTCCCCATGGCATTAGACTTGGTTTCATTTCCATGTCCCCAACCATCAAGAATCAATAAGGCTACTTTTTTCATTTCTAAGTATTAGTGAGGCAAATTTAATGATTATTGACTATTAATGTACATTCTTAAGTTTTAAGAATTGAGAATTTTACGGCTTTGAGAATTTAATCTGAAAATTAGTCAATACAGATACTTTGTGTTTGCATTCGCTTTATTTGTTATTGTTATTATAAATACATCGATATCTGAATAACTTAATTATTTCTTAGTTTTATGAAATAAAAACGGTGCATCGTCTGTCTAAGAATAGATGTCATTAACGATACTTAAATTACAACGATGAAAAAACTTTTATTCTCCCTAATTCTGGCAAGTTCATTTATTACTTTAAATGCACAAACCTCAACCGATTTTGATGGTTATGCACTTTACAATCAGCAGAATGAAAACACAACGTATCTTATAGATAAAGATGGTGATATTGCCCATACCTGGAATAACGATTTAGCTTGTAATTATACCGTTCTTTTAAAAGGCAATGGGAATATTGTACGTGGAGCTAAAAATCCAGGTAATATCTTGGGAGGGGCAGCTGAAGGAGGTAGAATTCAGGAAATTGCTCCTGATGGGTCTATCGTTTGGGAGTTTACTTATTCAGATGCATCACACTTATCTCATCATGACATTACTTTAGTAAACGATAATGTGATGCTAACGGCATGGGAAGTTAAATCTACCAATGAGCTTACACAGGCGGGATATGAAGATGCTTCTAGTGATAAGTGGCCTACACACTTTGTTGAAGTTGCACATGATGGTTCGGGTGGTGGACAAATAGTTTGGGAATGGCATATTTGGGATCATTTGATTCAAGACCACGATTCAAGTAAAGATAATTATGGTGTAGTGGCAGAACATCCTGAATTGATTGATATAAATATGCTTCCGCAAATGGGTGGAGGCCCTGGTCCTGGAGGCCCTGGTCCTGGAGGTAATAGCGGAGATTGGTTTCATGTAAATGGGATTAATTATAATGCTGACCTAGATCAAATAGCCTTTTCTTCTCGTCATGCAAGTGAGGTTTATATTATTGATCATAGTACAACAACTAACGAAGCAGCATCTCATACTGGAGGAAACTCTAACCAAGGTGGCGATTTATTATATCGTTGGGGTAATCCATCAAACTATGGAGCTCCAGGATCACAGCAAATTTCTGATGCTGTACACGATGTACGTTGGATTACAAATGATGGAAGGCCTAATGGAGGTTTTTTACAATTTTACAACAATAATGGTGGTGGAAGCTCAACTTCTACCGTTGACGCTATTGAAACGCCAATTAATGGTTATAATTATGACTTAGAGCCAGGAGAGGCATACGAACCTTCGTCTCATACTTGGAGACATACTTGTAATGGTTATGCTAGTGGTCAATCATCTCAAAATAGAATGAGTAATGGAAATGTGTTTGTAAATATTTCTGGCGGACAAGGTGGTTCTGGATATATGTATGAAGCGGATTCTGTTGGAAATGTTATCTGGCAATATAATGCTGGAGGTACTCCTAAAGCCTTTAGGTATGAATGTAATGATTTGGGGATTATATCATTATTGGATAATCCTTGCGACATTAACAATCAGTCGTTATCTGAAGGGGACTTAAATCATCTCGTAATTTCTCCGAATCCATCGAGTGGAATTTTTAATATTACGGGAATCCAATCAAAGGAGTTTAACATTACAGTTGTAAATGCTTTTGGTCAAATGATCAAAAAACAAAATACTACACTAATCGATCTTTCTGATTGTTCTAACGGACTTTACTTTATTAATATAGTAGATGCAAAAGGTGTTTCTACATTAAAAAGTATCTCTTTAACAAAATAGAGTATGAACTGTAAATCTATTGGTTTACTTTTTTCTATAGTATTCTTAACGAATACTTTGGCTCAAGAATCATTTTATAAGACCGATGAAATTCGTGAAATAAAAATTTCTTTTTACCAAAGTAATTGGGATGCTCTATTGGATAGCCTTTATATTGAGGGTGATCGAGAGCGAATACTCGCTAGTGTACTTATAGATGGACTCTCATACGATAGTGTAGGTGTGCGTTATAAGGGCTTTAGTTCGGCAAGTATCAATCGGGTTAAAAACCCTTTCAATATTAAGTTGAATTATAGTATAGCAGGCCAAAATCATCTTGGTATAGATAAGTTAAAACTAAGTAATGTTATACAGGATCCGTCCTTTGTGAGAGAAGTACTTTCCTATGAGATTATTCGACAGTATATGCCTGCATCAGAGGCAAATTATGCCAATCTTTATATCAACGATACGCTTATTGGGCTTTATTCAAATGTAGAAGCAGTTAATAAAGAGTTTTTAGAAAAACATTTTTCTTCTACCGATAATGTGTTGGTAAAGGGCAATCCTAAAGAGATTGACTTGTATGGAGAAAATTCTAATTTGAGTAACAGTCCAGGTGTTGATACATTAAATTATACGAGTTTGTATACAATGGAATCTGATTACGGTTGGGGTGAATTGTATGAGCTTATAGACACTTTGAATTTATATGAGCACGCTTTAGATCAAGTGTTGAATATCGATCGAGTGCTGTGGATGCATGCTTTAAATTACACAATGGTAAATTTTGATAGTTATATTGGCTATGCTCAGAATTACTATTTATATCAAGATGATAATGGTTTGTTTAATCCTATAATTTGGGATTTAAATATGTCTTTTGGGAGTTTCAGATTAGCAGATGCATCCGTTTATTACGATGGGTTTTCTATCGAACAAGCTAAAACAATAGATCCATTAAGTCATTATAATGAATACTCGGTTTACCCTAGACCATTACTTCGAAATTTATTTGAAACGAGTCGGTATAGGAGAATGTACATGGCACATATACGTACGATAGTAGAGGAGAACTTTGAAAACGATATTTATAAAAATAGGGCAGAAGAACTTTATTATTTAATCGATGCTAGTGTGTTAGCTGATACCAATAAGTTTTATTCCTACACCGACTTTCAGTATAACTTGTATTCTACCGTAAATGATTTAGTTGATTACCCTGGAATTGTAGATCTAATGGAAGGGAGAATTGACTATTTATCTTCATATACTGGTTATCAAGGAGCGCCACAAATAGACTCTATTATTCATCAACCTCTAGAACCTATTTCGGGAGACACTATATTAATTACGAGCCATGTTGACGGAGCTTCGGAAGTTATTTTGGCTTATAGAAATAGTCCGAATCAAGTTTTTGATAAGTATTTAATGAATGATTCCGGTATGTATGGAGATGAGGTAGACTCAGATAATTGGTTTACTGGTAAGGTTGTTTCTCAAGGTTCAAATCTAGATTATTACATCTACGCAGAGAATGATTCTGCAGGGGTGTTTTCTCCTGAACGTGCTGCCTATGAATACCACACCATAAAAGGTTCTTTTTCTATTGGTGATATAGTTATTAATGAGCTTATGGCTTCAAATTCTTCTACCGTACAAGATGGGAATGATGAATTTGATGATTGGATTGAACTGTATAATACCACAGAAAATGATATTACTGTAGCAGGTTTATTTTTAAGTGATGATGTATCGAACCTAACAAAATGGGCTTTACCAGAGATTAGTATTCCTGCCAACGATTATTTAATTATTTGGGCAGATTCTGAAGAGACACAAGCTGGAGTGCATTCAAGTTTTAAATTATCTTCTTCGGGAGAGCAACTCTATCTTTCAGATTTATCAGAAGTGATCATGGACTCGATTACTTTTACGAGTCAATTAGAAGATATTTCTTATGGTAGATTTCCAAATGGAACAGGCTATTTTATTCTTTTGAGTCCAACTTTTAGTGCAAGCAATAATACAGCTTCAATTATTCCAGAAGATGATGTATTGTTATTAAATACTTATCCCAATCCTGTTGAAGAGACATTGTATATTAGTATGGAATCTCAAAAAGAATTTTCACTTCAGTTAGTAGATGTTTTAGGTAGGGTTTTATATTCTGAAGATTTCTCTGCAGGTATTATTCATACAGAATTACCGATAGGTCAATATGTGTCTGGCGTATATCTGATTACTATAAACACTGAAGATTCTACAGCTACTCAAAAGATTGTTAAACAATAAAACTTATTCTATGAAAACAGTACAGCTACTTTTCACGTTCATTTGTTCAGCAAGTCTTTTTGCACAAGAATACACACACTTCACCGTATCTGAAGGCTTGATTAATAACTCTGTAAATTGTGTTACCATAGATTATAATCAGAATATTTGGTTTGGTACCAACAACGGTGTATCTAAATTTGATGGTGTTAATTGGGAGTCTTTTACCACAGATATGACACCTGATTTAGTTGATAATTCTATTACAGCTATTTGTGCTACAAGCTCAGGAGAAATTTGGCTAGGAAGCGATTTTGGTGTCAGTGTTTTTGATGGAAGTACATGGGCCACTTATGCAGAAGAAGATGGGTTAGGAGATGACAGAGTCAGTTATATTTCTGAAGATGTTGATGGCGTAATTTGGATTGCAGAAAAAAATGGCCTTAGTAGGTTTGATGGATCTTCTTGGACTACTTATGGTACAGAAGAAGGGCTCCCTTTTGGTGGGCTTAATTATGTAACCTTTGATTCGAATAATGAACTCTGGCTTGCCAACAGTATTTTTGGATTGATACATTTTGATGGACTTGATTTTACAACGTATAATACTAATTCGGGTTTAATAAGCAATACGGTACGCGCTATCGCAATTGATGAATATGATAATAAATGGGTAGGTACAGCTCAGGGTATATCAGTTTTAAATGCAGCTAATGAGCTCGAAGGAAACCACACAATGATGCTGATTTTACCCGAACCCGACACTTTAAATCCGGTTGTAGACATAGCGCTAGATTCACAAGGCAATGTTTGGGCTGGGGTTTATGTAGATTATTTAGTAACCGTAGGTGGCGTAGCAGCTTGGAATGGTGATACGTGGACTGGTTTCTCATATGATAGTGAACTGGTAGGTCCAGTTGTAAGAGCTTTAGCTATTGATGCAAATGATGCCATTTGGGTAGCTACTAGTACTGGGGTTACTAAAATTTCAAACCCTCAATTATCGATTGCTCAATCACAGAGTTCTATTCTTTTAAGTGTTTATCCAAATCCAGCTTCATCAAGTTTTGTTGTTCAATCTGAAAACACAATAGAATCGTATAAAATATTTAATCTTCGCGGAAAAATGATGAAGGAATCAAAGGCTGTTAATTTGAATAAAATTCACATTAATTCAGAAAGTCTATCAAGCGGATTGTATATTGTCGATGTAGCGAATTCTGCAGGATGTATCAGAGAATTTATAGTGATAGAGTAAGAATGAATTTGTGTTTTGATAAATTTAAGAGAGCATCTAGCTTTTGCTCAAAAACATCATTTCCATATAAGCTTTCATTTACTTAGTTTTTGTTCCATCGAGGAAATCTTTAAGATAGTACGGCTCGAAGTAGGCAACATCTTCAAAGTCTTTTTTGAGGTATGCTTTGTGAACAGATTCAGCCATCGCTTTAGTAGCTGGGTAAATATCAGGGCTAAAGCTTGAATTATTTTTTTTGTAAAGCGACTCAGATTTCCTGGCTCCATCACCAAAGAAATGACATTTGTTTGTTGCTAAGACTTTGTCGAAAGAATCTTCTTGAAGAATTAAAGCTTCAGTGTCTTTTATTTTATTGAATTTTGAATCGTAAGTAGCTGTGTAAACCTCCATTCTTCTTGCATCGAGCATAGGAATTAGAATATCGTTTTCCTCTACCTTATTCTCAAGGCAATAGGTTTGAGAAAGGATTTCTAAAGTCTCTAAACTTATAAGTGGTATATCTAATCCATAACAAAGCCCTTTAGCTGAAGAAACACCTATACGCAAACCAGTGTATGAGCCAGGTCCTTTACTAATGGCTACGGCATCAAGATCTTTTAAGGTCTTATTAGCTTTAGCGCAAATGTCTTCTATAAAGATGTGTAGCTTTTCTGAGTGAGAGAAATTCCCATCGTGAAAATCAACAGATTCCAGAACCTTGCCATTTTCTGTAAGCGCTACAGAACAGCTTTTTGTTGCAGTGTCGAGGATGAGGATGAGCGGCATTTGGTTGTTAGTTCTCAGTAGTTGGATTGATTTACAGGGCAAATATAGGTGGAAGAGAATGTAGTTTTAAGTTTTAGTGATAAACTAAGTGTAATTTTCGTTAAATATCACTTTCAGTGATACCCTAAATATTTGCTATATGACTACAACATGACATTAGAACTCAAAACTTAGAACTCAAAAATCAGCACTTATTGATCTTTCTTATTTTCAACAATAACTTTCATCTCGTTGCGAAGTTTTTTAGAAACCGCACTGTAAGGAGCTTTGATGATTTCATCTCCTTCATTTAATCCAGAAATAATTTCTATGTTTTGATCATCTTGAATTCCCGTCTCTACAGCAACTAATTTCACCTCTCCGTTAGCGTGAACAAATACACATTCAAATGCCTCTTGATCTTTAGCATCTTTGCTATATTTTTCTCTAGAACTTTGAGCTACTGAGCTACTGTCCTTACGAGTGGTGACAGATTGTATAGAAAGAAGCTGGATATTTTCCTTAATTTGTGTACGAATATCAACAGAAGCCGTCATTCCTGGGCGGAAAGGGTATTTATGGTTGTCCGTTAATTGTTCGTATGAAGATTTAAGAATTCTAATTTTAACCTCGAAGTTTGTTACTTGATCAGCTGAAGTTCCGATCAGATTAGCTGAGTTCGCAATTTCGGTAACTAGCCCTTCAAACTTTTCTTTCATATAGGCATCCACATTAACATCTGCAAAGTCGCCTAATTTTACACGAAGAATATCATTTTCACTTACATCAACGACCACTTCCATATAGTCTAAATCCGCGATGCGCAATAATTCTGTTCCAGTCATTTGTGCTGTACCCACAACACGTTCACCTTGCTCAATATTTAAGCGCGAAATCGTTCCAGAAATAGGCGCAAAGATCGATGTTCTATTCAAATTGTTTTGAGCCTCTTTTAAAGAAGCTTTAGAGCTTTCTACACTGTATTGAGTGGCTTCAACAGCTAGTTGGGCTAACTCATAAGAGTTTTGACTAGTTTCATATTCAGCTGAAGAAATAGCTCCTTTTTGGTAGAGGTTAGTATTTCTATTGTGTTTTAATTCTGCATTTTTTAATTGAGCTTTTTGCTGTGCTAAATTCGATTGCATATTATTTAGACTCGCCTCCATACGGTCGAGGTTTGCATCATACAATTCTGGATTAATACGAAGTAATAAGTCACCTTGTTCTACCCAGTCACCTTCTTGGATGTTTAGCTCAGTAATCTCACCGGATACATCTGGCGATATTTTAACTTCTACCTCAGGTTGAATTTTCCCATTGGCAGGAACGGTTTCAGTAATGGTTCCTGAAAACACCTTTTCAGTTTCGACTACAAGTGTGTCGTCACTGCCGATATAGCCATTTTTCTTTGCAATTATAAGTACAGAGAATAGTACAATTGCACCTATAATTAAACCCGTTTTATTTCTCATAGTTCAAATGTTAAGCTGGTATAGAAGTCGTATAATTTTACTTTAAAAATCAAATCGTATTTGGCTTGTAGTTCGTCAGATTCAGCTTTAATCAATTTGTTTTTCGATTCGTTGAATTCATAACTATTAACCATTCCAAGCTCATATCGATCGTTAACATATCCAAATGAAGCCTTATAAGCTACTACAGATTTTAACGCTGCTTGATGTCTTTTATAGGCCCCTAACTGATCAGTATATGCTTGCTCCATATTTTTACGCAATTGGTTTTTAGCTAACCGCGCATTTAAAATCGAATTTTCGATTTGTATTTTACTTTGGTTCACTGCAGTACGTGTCATCCATTGGTTAAATATGGGGATGTTGAGGCTTAGTGCAATTCCAGATTGTTTATTGTTTTCCAACTGATCGTTAAAAGAAATCATATCTGCGGCATTCTCAGAATACAAGGTACTATTGCGATATCCTATACTAAGATTTGGATAGTAACTAGCTTTAGCAATTTTTAAATCGTACTCAGCGCTCTTTACTTGCAAGTCAGCCGACTTAATAGAACTCTGGTTTTTTAATGCAGTAGTAAAATCGGTATTGATATTTTCTTTGAGTTGAAAATCGGTGATTACAAGGTCAAGACTTAAAACTTTTAAATTTTGATGTTGATCTAATTCTAAAATTTGAGCTAATTGAAGTTTAGATAAATTCAATTGATTTTCAGCCTGAATTAATTGTTGTTCTTCTAAAGCAAATTGAGATTGAATATTCAGGAGTTCACCTTGCGCCAATGAACCTGCTTCAACAAGGGTGTTGATTCTTTCTTCTTGCCCTTTAGTCAATTCAAGTTGTTTGCTGGCAGTGTTGTAGAGTTCTTCGTTAAATAATATTTGTAAATAACTTAAAGCTAATGCGCTTATTAAATCATTTTTTGAAGTCTCTAAATCATATATGCTTTTTAAGCTTTCGTTAGTAGCTTTTTTTATTTGATTGTAATTTTTAAAGCCATTAAAAAGTGTTGCATTAGCCGAATACGATAGGTTAAGCGATGAACTAACCTCCTCAACAAAATCATTTGTAAAGGGATCTATATATCTACCTCGGTTTTTATTGAATGAACTTGCTGCATTAATGGAAGGTAGAACCTGTAGTTTGGATTGTAATAATTGACTCTCCTTTATTCCAATATTTAGTTCAGCCTGTTTTAAAGTAATATTGTTTTTTAAGGCATAATCTATACAGTCTTCTAGACTCCATACTTGTTGGGCTTGAAGTGAAGCAAAAGAGAAAAGGAAAGCAAGAATGCTTAATATTTTCATAGAAATATAATTGTTAGATTTCTAACAAATATAGTAATAAGGAATCAGTTGGAGTGTTAATGCGTGTTAAGAGTCTAGCTCTTTTTGCAATTGCTTGCGATGACGGAACCAGAAAAAGAAACCTACAGCAATTAAGATATAAGGAAATACCATAATGTAAAGAATTCCAGCATTTAAACCAGAACCTTGTGTGTTTCCTCCAGCTACACTTGTTTCTGCAACTGCTTTACACATAGAGCAGCCTTGAGCGTACAAGTTACTTGAATGTAGGCTCGTAAGCAGGAAAAGTACTAGTATGGCTAATTTAGTTCTCATTAAAAAGTGTAATACGGAGAGATCATTAGGTAAACAACAACGCCTGTAAAAGTTACATAAATCCAAACTGGCATACTCCATTTAGTGATTTTCTTATGCCCAACAATATCCCCTTTTATAGCCTTGTAAAAAGATAGTAATACTAATGGTAGAACTATAGTAGCCAAGATGATATGACTCACTAAAACGAAGAAATACAATGGTCTTAATGGGTTTTCTGTAGGGAAAGATGTTTCTATACCAAATGAGTGGTAGGTTACATACGAGAGAATAAATAAAGCCGATAATCCAAAAGCAGTAAGGTTCAACTTTTTGTGCAGTTCAACTTTCTTTTGTTTAATAGCTTTTAAAGAAATTAAAAGAAGTACAAAGCAAGTAGCATTTATACAAGCATGTAGCTTAGGTAAGTGTTTCGCAAATGCGGGAATATTCTCTGCTTGTGGTAAGTTGTACAATAAAACTACCAATGCAAGAACTGCAGTTGAGACAATATATATGAGTCGAGTAACTTTTTTTTTATCCATCTTATTTTTGATTTTCTTTTAAAAGAAGCTTGATATCATTCACTAATTGTAAAACATCTTGATCTTTGGTTCCGTCGTATACACCTTTAACATTTCCTTGCTTGTCGTAACCAGAGCGCACTCTACCTTTTCCATCAACTAATATGAAGTATTCAGAATGTAAAAATCCTCCAGGAGCTAATTCGTCTTCGCCAGCATTGGCAAAATAACCGTGAAATGCTGTATTATAAATGGCTTCTTTTGTTCCTGTTAAGAAGTGCCAGTTATCTGTGTTGGCATGCATCTTTGCGGCATATTCGTTAAGGATATCTTCCTTGTCGTAATCTGGGTTTACCGTATGTGAGACTATAGCAAAGTTTTCTACATCCTTAAATGCACGTTGTACTTTCACCAAGTTATTCGTCATTATAGGGCAGATAGAAGGACATGTGGTAAAGAAGAAATCGGCTACATAAACCTTACCTTCTAAATTAGCATTTGTTATAGTGTCCATATCTTGATTTACCAAAGAAAAATTTGGAACCGTATGGAAAAGAGTGTCTCCATGAATAATTTGTTGAGCACCAACAAAAGCTAAGGGTTTAACTTCTTTCTTTCCGCAAGAAGTTAATGATGTAATACAAAATACAAGCGCTAAAAGTCTAGTCATTTTTCTTTTTCAATTCTCTTTGATACTCTGCTAAAAGAACTTTAAGATCGTCTCTTAAAAGCTTTATTTCAAACTTACTTAGGTTGTTATAGCTGTACATAATAATGTCGTTATTATCGAATCCAGTACGCATTCTCCCTTCTTTATCAGAAATAATAACTTCGGCAATGTTTAGCTCTTCACCAGTATACAATTTATTAGCAATTTCTCCAACCCATACATTATCTATCATAATTGAATTTAGCGAGTCTAGAGAAAGTGGGATGTTTATCCATTGATCTTTTGGGATACTGTTTTCTTCGAAAATTGATGCATCGAAAATATGTGTAGAATCCTCAATAATAAAGTTTAGAAAATAGATGTTTTCGTAATTACCTAGATGTTCCCAAACTTCAGTTTCAAACATATAAGCAATCAATTGATTGTTTAGCGTTTCTTCTGCTCGGCTTATAAAGATTAATTTGATATTGTTGTCCAAGTCTTTGAACGAATACTCTTCGTTCAACCTAAAATCACGAATATAATGGTGCTTAGGCTGCTCTCGTCTATTCTCGTCAACTAGCGCAATATAGTTTTGCGCCTCGTCCGCAATAATTGGTAGATAAAGGAAGTTGTGCTTTCCTGCTGTGAGGTATAAGTACAAAAGAGAGGGTAGTACTAATATTGAAAATAGTACTACCCCCTTGATATAGATAGGTGTTTGTTTCATTACAAAATCAAATCACTTGCTTCGGTCAATAGAATAAATAAAAGGTAAGGAATCAAAATGAATGTTGGCAGTGCCAATGTCCATCCGAAACTTTTAGTTTCGTGCTTTACGTGCATAAAGTAAGCAACGATATAGTATGCTTTAACTAAAGTTAAAATGATGAATGTCCATTTTAAGATGTCGTAGCTTACGGGCTTGTAGATCCCTAAGACTACTTCTACAGTTGTTAAGGCTAAAAGAATCCAGAATACTAACCAAATCTTTTTTGTTCCTCCGTGATTATCGTGTGACATATCTTATTTGTATGTTAAGTTTATGAGTGTGAATCTTTTAAGTCAAAAATTATACCAAATAGAAGAAGGTAAATACGAATACCCAAACTAAATCGACAAAGTGCCAGTAAAGACCAACCTTTTCAACCATTTCGTAATGTCCTCTTTTTTCGTAAGTACCAAATAATACGTTAAGGAAAACGATAAGGTTTAGTATAACTCCCGTAAATACGTGGAAACCGTGGAATCCAGTAATAAAGAAAAAGAAGTTCGCGAATTGAGGTAAACCGTACTCATTGGCAACCATGCTTGCGCCATAAATATGTTCGGCACCTTCAGAAAGTGTCGCAATCAAAGTGGGGTCTGTAATGAATTTTTCAGCACCTAATCTTAGTACATCAAAATTATAAGTTTGTCCCATCACCTCAGTACCCGCTGCTATTACTTTAGCAATGCTACCATCGGCTAATTGTAAAGCTCCTTCGGCAGTACCGTGAATAAAGTGCATCCATTCCCAAGCTTGAGAACCTAAGAAGATGATACCACCAATAACAGTTAGTCCCATCCACCATGCAACTTTCTTCGCGTCCATGTTTTTACCGTGGTGTACAGCAAGTACCATAGTCACAGAACTCATAATAAGTATAAAAGTCATTAAGGCTACATAGATCAAAGGTTGATCACCCTGTATACCTGGGAAATGTGTAAATACATTTTCTGCTACCGGCCAGATTTCAGCGTATTTGAAACGGGCGAAACCGTAAGCTCCTAAAAATCCTGAAAATGTTAAGGCATCCGTTAAAAGGAAAAACCACATCATCATTTTACCATAACTAGCGTTGTAAGGCTTTACGCCTCCGCGCCATACGCTTTCTGTAGTTGCTTTTGCTCCCATAGTAAGTACTTGCTTCTGTGTGTGTTATTATATTCTTTTGTGCAACTTTAATCTCTAAAGTCATTTTAAGCGTGCCAAAGATAAACCTTTCCTGTAAAAGAGAAAAGCCTTAGGATTGCTTTCCGATAAAGGATTTTCTTGTTTAGAGTATTTCTAAATATTATCTCGTAAACAAGAAGAAAAGAAATAGGTAAATCCAAAGCCCGTCTAAGAAGTGCCAGAAGATAACGCCTAACTCTAAACCTAAAGCATTGTCGGTTGTGTACACCTCTTTTTTAGCTCTGAAATACATTATTGCAAGTGAGATGAGTCCAGCGAATAAGTGAACTAAATGAACAAGTGTAATTACATAAACGAACGATCCTGCTGCATTACTGTTTTCTCCTGTAAAGAAAACACCCATTTCAGTCATTTGAGACCAACCTTCAAATTGTAAAAAAGCAAAACTTAATCCAAGAGCTAAAGTGATGGCTAGATTTCTTTTTACAGCTTCGAATTGATTGTTTCGAGCTGCTTGTAAGCTTTTTTGAATTGTTAAGCTACTTAAGATGATAACTGCAGTGCTTAAGAAAAAAGCATCTGGTAAATCAAACTCCATCCAGTTTCCTTCTGCTTGTCTAACAATATATCCAGAAGTGAATCCAATAAATAGCATTACAATACTAATCATTGAAATGAAGAGTAGAGGTTTACGCGTTTTTCTTTTGTCTACTTGAAAATCGGTTTTCATATTATTGAAGTAAGTATTTGTCGAGTACGTAAATGATTTGAACTACGGGTAAGTATATTAAGCTTCCAAACATTAATTTTTTAGCAGATGTTTGATCGCAATTTTTTAAGAGTAAAGCACTTTTCTTATAAAGGAATATGCCCATTAATAGAATGAGAATTGCTCCAATAGGTGATAATAAAAGTTTGCTTTCAATTCCAACGTAAGGAAATACAAATGGAAGGATAGAAACTGGAATTAACCATATTGTGTATAGCATAGCTTGAAAAGCTGATCTTTTATCTTTCAAGCCTGAAGGTAGCATTCTAATTCCAGCCTTTTTGTAGTCTTCATCAAGTAACCATGCAATTGCCCAAAAGTGAGGGAATTGCCACAGAAATTGAATGGCAAACAATGTTCCCGCTTCAATCCCAAATTGGTCTGTAGCTGCAACCCAGCCAAGCATAAAAGGTATGGCTCCGGGGAAAGCGCCTACAAATACGGCTATTGGGCTTACTGTTTTTAAGGGTGTATAAACCGCAGCATATAATACAAGTGCTGCGGTACCAAACATTGCCGATTTCGCATTTATATAATAAAGGATGGTCATCCCGATTAAACCGAGGATACTCGAAAATAATAAACCTTCGGAAGTCGCCATTCTACCAGAAGGTATAGGTCGTTCCTTAGTTCGATCCATTAATTTATCGGTGTTTCTTTCGTAAACCTGATTGAAGCCATTTGAAGAGGCAACCACCATGAATCCACCTATGAGAAGCATTAGTAGGATTTTTAAGTCTACTTGATCTACAGCAAGTAAATAGCCTACTAAGGCAGAAAAAACTACGGTGCTTGATAGACGTAGTTTTGCTAACTGACTGTAATCTTTAATCTTATTTTTCAAGTCTAAGGTTGGGTTTGTGAGTGCAAAAATAGGTATTAGAATGGAGGTATGCTTTGCTTTTGATGAAAATTAATTTGGCTCCTATTGTTTTAAGCTATGATAGGCTATATGAGCTTAGTTTATCAATTCGTTAATCTCCTCTTCTATGGCTTTGTTTTTTATCATTTTATCTACCACTAATGGTGGTGCAACTCTTTTTTTACAGTCGGTAAGTCTACATCTTTCGCAGGTAGCGTTTACTTTTTTTGTAACGATTTTTGGGTCGTCTAAGAATCTGACCCCTTTTTTTAATTTGTCGTTAACAAGAAGCCCAAGAGTTACACTACTGTTAGAATTAGGTGTTGGGTACATAGATCGAGCAATGGAAATGCAGAGGTATTCGTTTTCAGAGTCGATATAAGAGGATCTTTGAGCTTTTATGATGTTGCAGTTTTCCTTTTTCTTTGTTTGTTGTTTAGATAGATCTTTTAAAACGTCTATGGTAATCCATCTTCGGCAATAGTGTTCTGCAATTCTGTTTCCGTGCGGATTGTGTAATTTATTTAGGTGGAGTTCTTTGTTTAGGTAGTAGGTATCAGAATTATTGTCGTTGTTGAATCTTAAAAAGAATAAATTTTTGACACCCATTTTATGTGGGAGTATATTGGTCATTCTTTGGAAGAGCATCTCCGGGGATGCATTGTATTTCACGAGTAGTTTTTCAATTTTATCAGTATCGAAAGTATTTGAATTAAAGAATTCTTTCAGATCTCTATGTAGCTCATCTTGATTAATGAGTAATGCGATGGAGAAGTATGAGGCTTTAAAGTTATTCAGCACCTCGTCGAAGTTTTTCGCAATATGGTGGCTAAAGGTTAGGGGTCTTTCTTTAAGTTTTAAGTAGTTAAAGGCTATTTCTCTACCGAGTATAAATAGTAATTGAGATTCTTGTAGTGTCGGATTGGTGTAAAGCACATTTCCTTCTACTTGTTTAAGGATTGAACGGAGTCCTGATAAGTTTGGGTAGTTTTGTGTGTCTATAGTTTTAAAGCTATAGTTGTAGTGGTCTGAAAGTGTTTTTCTTAACTCTGAAACACTCAATCCTTTCTTGTCTAAACCAAATGTTCTTAAGCAGGAAGATACACTATCTTCAAGCTCTTCAAAATAGTTTAGGTGCAACTCTTGGTAGGCTCTAAGGGCAGAATAGTAAAAGTGTTCCTGATTGAGCTGGTGGTCCCTTGCTATTTCGAAAATCGCACTAATAAAAGCGTTTACTCTTGTGGGAGCCTCAGCGAGGAGTCCTACTAGTTTTTTAGAGTCGATTCCGAAAAAGTCTAAGGGGATTTCGTTTAGTACGTCGCTTTTTATCAATGTACTCAGCGGTGAAAGTCTTTTTTCGAGTTTTAGAGAGACCATTTCGTCAAAATCTAACCCTAATGCGCTTGATATTGATTGTATTTTATCGGGTTTGGGATACTTTTTCCCCTTTTCAATCTCATTTAAATAGGAGATTGAAAGGCCAGAGGATTCCGATAATTTCGCTAAAGAGAGACTTTTCTCCTTTCGTGCCTGCTTTAGCTTTAAGCCAAAAATAATTTTAATGTTTTCCTTGTTTACGCTCATTTTTCAAAGATATAAAAAATATTGATTAGCGTAATTCCTTTAATAGCGAATAAAATATAAACAGCGAAAATTCGCAAATTAGAAAAATTATTATAGCTTTGTAAGGAACCTAAAATCAAAAGGATGGAAATGGAAACTCTATTGATATCAAACGTCAATGTCATCATAAAAGAAAATTACAACACTGAGGTATTAACCGAAGAGGCATTAGTTTTTTTAGAGGCATTACATCATAAGTTTAATTCAAAACGAATTGAGCTGATTGCTGATCGATCGATAAGACAGCTTGAAATAGATAAAGGTGTACTGCCTTATTTTTTACCCGAAACAAAAACAGTTCGCGAGGGAGACTGGAGAGTGGCTCCAATACCACACGATTTACAAGATAGAAGGGTGGAAATTACGGGACCGGTAAGTAGAAAGATGATTATTAATGCATTGAATTCTGGCGCTAAAACATTTATGGCAGATTTTGAAGATAGCAATGCACCTACTTGGAGAAATGTAATTGATGGACAACAAAATCTTAAGGATGCTGTTGCAGGAACTATAAGCTTTCACAAACAAGGTTCGGATAAAATTTACACTTTGAATGAGCAAACCGCAGTCTTGATGGTGCGTCCTAGAGCGTGGCACCTTGATGAGCGTCATCTTCAGGTAAACGGCCAAGTAATGAGTGGCTCATTGGTTGATTTTGGTTTGTATTTCTTTCATAATGTAAAGGTGTTATTAAGAAAGGGAACTGCTCCTTATTTCTATTTACCAAAAATGGAGTCTCATTTAGAGGCTCGTCTTTGGAATGAGGTTTTTGTATTCGCACAAGATTATATGAAAGTCCCACAACAGAGTATTAGAGCAACGGTTTTAATTGAAACGATTATGGCGGCCTTTGAGATGGATGAGATTCTATTCGAGTTGAAAGATCATATCGCTGGTTTAAATTGCGGACGTTGGGATTATATATTTTCATTTATCAAACGATTAAGAATGCACAGTGAGTTTCTTCTTTCTGATCGTGATCTCGTAGGAATGTCCATTCCTTTTATGAATAACTACTCCCTTCTGTTAATACAAACTTGTCATAAACGCGGAGCTTCAGCAATTGGTGGCATGGCGGCACAAATTCCTATTAAGGAAGATGAAAAAGCCAATAGAGTAGCCTTAGATAAAGTTGTTCAAGATAAAATGCGTGAAGTGAAAAATGGCCACGACGGAACTTGGGTAGCGCACCCAGCATTGGTGTCAGTTGCTCAAAATGTATTTGATGCTATGATGCCTGCAAAAAATCAAATTGAAGTGCTGAGAAGTGATTTGACCATAAAGGCACAAGATTTATTAGATGTGCCCGAATTTTCAATCAGTGAAAAAGGGCTTAGAAAGAATATAAATGTCGGAATTCTCTACTTAAATGCTTGGTTGATGGGTAATGGTGCGGCAGCAATCTATCATCTGATGGAAGATGCTGCAACTGCCGAGATATCAAGAGCTCAAATATGGCAATGGATTAAACATGGCGCAGTATTAACTGATGGACGGAAAGTAGATATGGAGCTTGTACATAGTTTACTTCCAGAAGAGCTTGAAAAGATTAAAGATTATGTAGGGGATGTGTATTATGAAAATGCCCGATTCCCTGAAGCGATAGCATTATTTGAAGAACTCGTTTTTAGCGAAGAGTTTGAAGAGTTCTTAACACTAAAAGCTTACCTAAACATTTAATAAATCGCAACTAGCGTAATGTATAACGTTCTAGATAAAGAAGACATGAAAGCCTTACAACAAAATAATTATAGCTCTGCATTAGAGACTGTAAGAACTCTAAAGCAAAAATACGAAAAAACTTGGAGTTCAATTAGTCCTGAAAGTGCGGCTAGGATGATTACTCAAAATCGTTTCAGAACAGGTTTAGATATTGCTAAATATACTGCTGCTATTATGAGAGAAGATATGGCTGCATATGATACGGACTCTTCAAACTATACGCAATCATTGGGATGTTGGCATGGCTTTGTCGCTCAACAAAATATGATAGCTGTTAAAAAACACCATAAAACAACGAGTAAAAGTTATTTATATCTTTCAGGGTGGATGGTTGCAGCATTGCGTTCGGAATTTGGACCATTGCCTGATCAATCTATGCATGAAAAAACGAGTGTACCCGCATTAATAAAAGAGATTTATGATTTCTTACGGCAAGCTGATGCAATAGAGTTAAATGATTTATTTAGAAGACTAGAAGAAGGAGAGGATGTACAAAGTCAAATTGATAATTTTGAAACACATATAGTTCCTATTATTGCAGATATTGACGCAGGCTTTGGAAATGAAGAAGCTACTTATTTGTTGACTAAGAAAATGATTGAGGCTGGTGCTTGTGCTATTCAAATTGAAAATCAAGTTTCTGATGCTAAGCAATGTGGCCATCAAGATGGGAAAGTTACTGTGCCCCATGATGATTTCATAGCAAAAATTAATGCTATTAGATATGCGTTCTTAGAGTTAGGAATTAATGATGGGGTAATTGTAGCAAGAACTGATTCTGAAGGTGCTGGACTCACCCAAAAATTACCGGTTAGTAAAGAGCCTGGAGATTTACCTTCTCAATACTTATCTTTTGTAGAAGCAGAAGAAATTAATATTAATGAGGCTACTGACAATGATGTATTGCTTAAAAGAGATGGTAAATTAGTGCGGCCTGTAAGGTTACCTAATGGTTTGTATAAGTTTAAAGAGGGGTCAAATATTGATAGAGTGGTCTTAGATTGTATTACAAGTCTACAAAACGGCGCTGATTTATTATGGATTGAAACACCAACTCCAAACGTGAAACAAATTTCGCATATGGTCAATAGAGTTAAAGAAGTTATACCAAATGCTAAGTTGGTTTATAATAATTCACCTTCTTTTAACTGGACATTAAACTTCCGGAATCAAGCGTATCAAGAAATGCTCGATGAAGGAGAAAATGTGACAGCGTACGACAGAAATAATTTAATGTCTGAAGAATATGACAACACAGAATTGTGCTTCCGTGCAGACGAAAAAATTAAAAGCTTCCAAATTGATAGCGCACAAGAAGCAGGTATATTTCATCATTTAATTACTTTACCTACTTACCATACAACAGCTCTTCATATGAACGATTTAACTGAAGGTTATTATGGAGAACAAGGGATGTTAGCCTACGTAAAAGATGTTCAAAGACAAGAGATTAGAAAAGGGGTTTCTTGTGTGAAACATCAAAGAATGGCTGGGTCAAATCTTGGAGATGATCATAAAACATTTTTTGCTGGAGAGAAAGCATTAAAAGCAGAAGGAGTAAATAATACTTCAAATCAGTTTGAAGTTAAAGAAACTAAAGTAGCAAAGGATCTTGTTGCTTAGTGTTGTTGAGTCTGCAGAACAGTATCTGTTTTATTATAAAAAAAAAAGGAGCGCTTTATCGTTCCTTTTTTTTTATAATGAAAAGCTATTTGTTCTTGATAATCGATCTAATTCTGCCTGCCATTTGTACAGCCTAATAATTATTGCTCATTGCTTACGAATGTTGAGTCGTTTGAGTTGTGTTTTTGGATTCCAAACCTGGGCAGTCACAACTTTTAAGTGCTGAACAAGAATTTAGGAGTGCTAAAGTGAAAAAAATTAAAACGTAATGTAAAGATGATTTAATGTTTAATCTCATATCAGTGCGCATAAAAGCGTCGATTTATTTATAGATTCAGTAAATTTACATTTATTTTAGAGAAAATTAATGCTATGGGTTTAATTGCATCCTTCGGGAAATATTTACTTTTTATCGCTGAAGTTTTTCGTAAACCAGAACGCCGATCAATCATGTACAAATTGGTGATTAAAGAGGTTTTCGAATTGGGGTTAAAATCTGTCTTATTTGTTGTATTCGTTTCGTTGTTTGTAGGTGCCGTAGTAACCCTTCAAACTGCAGCAAATATGGAAGGTTCTTGGATGCCGAGATATTTAATTGGTTTTGCAACCCGTGATGCTGTAATATTAGAGTTTTCACCGACTATTATCAGTCTGTTATTGGCTGGTAAAATAGGTTCTAACATTGCTTCGAGTCTTGGGACTATGCGTGTTACTGAGCAGATTGATGCATTAGAAGTTATGGGTGTTAATTCAGAAACTTATTTAGTAAGACCCAAAATATTTGCCTTAATGTTTTTTAACCCACTTTTAATCTCCTTAAGTATGTTTGTTGGAGTTATAGGTGGTTGGGCTGCTGGAGTATTAACTGGTGAGTGTACTTCTTCAGAGTTTATTGAAGGTATTCAGTATGATTTCATCCCATTTAAGGCTGTTTATGCATTAATTAAAACCTTAATTTTTGCTTTTATTATCGCAAGTGTATCCTCTTTTCATGGGTTTCATACTCAAGGAGGTGCTTTAGAGGTTGGACAATCAAGTACTAGAGCTGTAGTTTATAGCTCAGTGCTAATAATTGTTGCCAATTATATACTAACTCATTTACTTTTAGGCTAATGATTGAGGTTAGAAATATAGTAAAATCTTTTTCTGAGAAAATCATCCTTAATGATATTTCATTCGATTTCTTTCAAGGGAAAACTAATTTAGTGATTGGTCAAAGTGGTTCAGGTAAAACTGTATTGTTAAAATGTTTACTTGGTCTGCATGCTCCAGATTCGGGTTCTATATCATTTAACGGGTCAGATATAGTCGTTTTATCTAATAAGGAGTTAAAATCTCTAAGGAAACAAGTTGGAATGGTATTTCAAGGTGGAGCTTTATTTGACTCAATGAATGTTGAACAGAACGTATTATTTCCATTAGAAATGTTTTCTGATATGTCTAGAGAGGAGATGTTAGAACGTGTTAACTTTTGTTTAAAACGAGTAAATTTAGAAAATGTAAACCAATTGTTCCCTTCAGAAATTAGTGGTGGGATGAAAAAAAGAGTTGCTATTGCTAGAGCAATTGTATTTAATCCAAAATATCTATTTTGTGATGAACCCAATTCTGGATTAGACCCATACACAGCTATTCTAATTGATAATTTGTTGCAGGAGTTGACTCATGAATACGGCATGACAACCGTTATTAATACTCACGACATGAATTCTGTAATGGAGATAGGAGAAAATATATTGTTCATTAAAGATGGTCGTAATACATGGGAAGGTACAAGTCAGGACATACTAACTGCCAGTAATCAAGATTTACAAAATTTTGTATTCTCATCGGAACTTTTCAAAACCATTAAAGCCAAAAGCATCTAATTTAACGCATAAAAAAAGGCTTCCCACGTGTGCAGGAAGCCTTTATTATTAAATGAAAATTATCAATTACTTGATGATAACTCTTTGTACGTTTTCAGAAGTACCGTTAGCTACTTTTACAAAGTATAAACCTGCATTGTAGTTAGACATGTCAAATGATTCGTTAATCATCCCTTCAACAGTTTTAGTAGAAACAATTTCTCCTAAAACATTGATTACTTCTACAGTGTATGAGTTAGCTTCAGTAGAAGTAACTGTAAATACACCATTAGATGGGTTAGGGAAGATAGAAACACCATTTAATTTTGTTTCGTTAATGGCCATATCGTTAGTTTCAACGATAAGGAAATTATCTAACATTAATCTTTCCATGTCTGTAGAGTGGTGGTGGAATGTGAAATAGATGCTTTCACCAGCAAAGTCATTTAAAGAAACAGTTTTTTGAGTCCAAATTGTATCTTCAGCTTGAGCTAAAGGAGTATGAGCTTCGTAAGAGAATGCGATATCAGTTTCACCTGGATCAACATCATTGTATGGTTCCATACCACCAGTAGTGATGTAAATATCAAAACCATCAATCCAATTACTAACTCCTCTGTGGTGGAATTTTAATGCTGCACCAGCATCAGGAATTGTAACAGGACCCATTCCAAGGTAGTTATCAGCTTGAGCTGAAACATCTGTAAACCAAGAGTATGCAGTCATGTACCATGCTGTATCAGGAACAGAAGGGTCCATATTTTCATCCCAGTCAAATGTTAAATCTCCATTTGGAGCAGTTGGGATACTATTAGCATCTCTGTCATAAGTCCAGAAAAAACTAGAAACGTATTCTAATAAATCAGCATCAGTTTCACCTAGATAAGGATTAGGAACCGCTTCATCGAAGTCTTCAATCATTAGTTCAAATGATTCGTAGTCTACATCATCCATGATTAGGATATTGCTACAGTCATAGTAAAAAAGAGTGTCGCCTTCAGCTTGTTTGAATTCAAGATTGTCGATAGTTTTTTTAGCTTTTACAGGAGCCATAGAGCGAACTGACTTTTGAGCAAAGGCAGTAGATGCAACTAACATAGCAACTGATAATAGTTGAAGTTTTCTCATAATGTTGTTGTTTAATTGTTGTTTAGGTCCTACAAATTTAAGTTATCTACTTAAATATCACAAGTACTCTCTTCATAAGCTTCTACACTAGGGCATGAGCATATTAAGTTTCGATCTCCATAGGCTTGGTCAACACGTCTTACCGATGGCCAGAATTTATTTTCACGTACCCATTCTAGTGGGTAAGCTGCATGGTGTCTAGAATAACCAAACATCCATTCGTCGCTGGTACATTGTTCTAATGTGTGTGGAGAATTTTTTAAGGTATTATCTTCAGGGTGATATTCACCTGTAATGACGTGCTCTATCTCTTTACGTATACTTATCATGGCTTCACAAAAACGATCGAGTTCTTGTTTACCTTCACTTTCTGTAGGTTCTATCATTAGGGTTCCTGCTACAGGAAATGAAACTGTAGGAGCATGATAGCCATAGTCCATTAATCGTTTAGCAATATCTGTTACATCGATACCACTTAGGTCTTTTAGATCTCTACATTCTAAAATCATTTCGTGGGCTACACGACCGCTTTCTCCTGCATATAAGATCTTATAGTGCTTTTCTAATTTTGCTTTCATATAGTTCGCATTTAGAATAGCGTGCTTTGTTGAAGACTTTAAACCTTCTTCACCTAACATTTTAATATAAGCGTAAGAGATTAGTAAAACTAAAGCAGATCCCCAAGGCGCAGCAGAAATAGCAGAGATGCTATTTTTCCCACCACATTCAATTACTGGGTGGCCTGGTAGGAATTCGACCAGTTGAGGTGCAACCCCTATAGGACCAACTCCTGGACCTCCACCTCCGTGAGGGATAGCAAAGGTTTTGTGTAAGTTAAGGTGACATACATCGGCACCAATTTCTCCGGGAGAAGTAAGCCCCACCTGTGCATTCATGTTTGCACCATCCATATATACTTGTCCACCGTGTTGGTGAATAATTGAAGTGATTTGTTTTACAGAAGCTTCATAAACACCATGTGTTGATGGGTAAGTAATCATTAGTGCAGATAATTCGTTAGAGTGCTTTTCAGCTTTTTCTCTCAAATCATCTACATCAATATTTCCCATTTCATCGCATTTAACTACAACAACCTTCATTCCTGCCATAACAGCAGAAGCAGGATTAGTACCGTGCGCTGAAGAAGGGATTAGAGTAATGTTTCTTTGTTCGTCTCCACGAGATCTATGGTATTCTCTAATTACCATCAATCCTGCGTATTCGCCTTGAGCTCCAGAGTTTGGCTGAAGAGACATACCCGCAAAACCAGTGATTTCACATAAGTCTGCTTCCAGTTGTTTGAAAATCTCCAAATATCCTTCAGCTTGCTCAGTAGGAATAAAAGGGTGAAGAGAGCTAAAGTTACTCTCATTTAGAGGGAGCATTTCTGATGCTGCGTTAAGCTTCATCGTACATGAGCCTAAGGCAATCATAGAGTGGTTAAGAGATAAATCTTTGCGCTCCAATTTCTTGATGTAACGCATCATCTCTGTTTCCGAATGGTACGAATTGAAGACTTCATGTGTCATGAAGTCTGATGATCTTTGTAGAGATTTTGATATGATACTTGAATCATAAACCTCTGTAATTCTATTGTAATCAACTCCTTTTGATGCAGCTAATACGGCTAGTATATCATTCAAGTCATCTATAGTCGTAGTCTCATTTAGACTGATACTAATCGTGTGCTCGTCAATATATAGGAAGTTTATATGTGCTTCTAATGCAATTTTATTAATTGCGTCAGCAGTGATATCTTTTAGGTCGATTAATAGTGTGTCAAAATACTGCTCATTAATTTGTGCGAAACCTAAATATTTAATGGCAGAGGCTAGTGCATTTGTTTTGTTATGAATGCGTTTAGCGATATGCTTTACACCACTTGGTCCGTGATACACAGCATACATACCAGCCATAACAGCTAGTAGTACTTGAGCAGTACAGATATTAGAAGTTGCTTTTTCTCTTTTAATATGTTGTTCACGAGTTTGAAGAGCCATTCTTAAAGCAGGCTTTCCATCAACATCTTTAGATAAACCAATGATACGTCCTGGAACATTTCTTTTGAAAGATTCTTTAGTCGCAAAATAAGCAGCGTGTGGCCCACCATATCCCATAGGGATACCGAAACGTTGAGAAGTACCTACAACAACATCTGCACCCCAAGAGCCAGGTGATTCTAAAAGAGCTAAGGATAGTAAGTCGGCAGCTACTGCAACACCCGCTTCTTGTGCATGTGCTTTTTCGGTAAAATATTTGTATTCGAAAACTTCACCTGTAGCAGCAGGATATTGAAGGATAGCACCGAATACCTTTTCAGTAAATTCAAATTCTTGGTGATCGCCGATAATGAGTTCTATCCCAAGTGGTTCAGAGCGAGTTTCTAGTAAACTAATTGTTTGTGGCAAGCAATCTTCAGAAACGAAAAATTGATCAGCATCAATTTTCTTCTTAGATCGAGGTCTACTATTGTAAAGCAAAGCCATTGCTTCTGAAGCTGCTGTAGCTTCATCTAAAAGAGAAGCATTTCCTATTTCCATTCCAGTAAGGTCAATAACCATGGTTTGGAAATTCAGTAGTGCCTCGAGTCTACCCTGAGCAATTTCTGCTTGGTATGGAGTGTAAGCAGTATACCAACCCGGGTTTTCTAAAACATTTCTTTGGATAACACTAGGAAGAACTGTGTGGTGATACCCTAAACCAATATAGGTTTTGTATTGTTTATTTTTTTGAGCGAGCTCTTTAATATGTGCTAAGAATTCTTGTTCGGTTAAAGCTTCTTCAAGCTTTAAGTCATCCTCCAGACGAATTCCAGCAGGAATGGTCTGATCAATTAATTCGTCAACAGAGTTTAAGCCTATCGTGGCTAACATTTCTTTTACATCTTCCTCTCTAGGGCCGATGTGGCGAAGTAAGAACGAGTTTGTGTTCATTTCTTTATTGATAGTAGGTTGTATAAGCTAGCAAAATTACAAAATAATCAATCGTGGTATCTATTAGTAGAATGAAAAATATAAGTATTTTTGAGTGTATGAGATTTATGGTGAAGATTTTAGATTTTTTAGTCACAAGTAATATTTATGTGTCGCTTGGAGCCTATAGCTTAACTTGGTTAAGTATGCAGTTTTATAAGACTGAAAACACCGATTTAAGTTTTTTTGTTTTTTTCTCAACACTCTTTGCGTATAATTTCATACGATTGGTTCGCGTTCATCCCATGTTGTTAGAAGGGGAGTCTAATAGGCATAAAAGCATTTTTAAATTAAGAAGACTATTATGGGTGCTTTGTGTTCTGTCTGTACTTATTTCCTTCTATTTTTTCACTGTGATTTATCGACCCATTCTATCCTTATTAATAGCAATGACTGCTATCTCGTTGGCTTATGCATTACCGGTATATAAAAAAAGAGATACGTGGATACGTTTAAGAGATATTCCTGGAGTGAAAATATTTTTAATAGCTATCGTATGGTCGCTAGTAACCGAGGGTTTTCCAACGCTAATGAGTGGGAATACATTGAAAGTACTCCCTTTGCTAGAGCGATTCTTATTCATTTTTGCTATTACCATACCTTTTGATATTCGCGATATGCGATTCGATGACCAGAACTTATCAACTATTCCTCAATATTTTGGTGTTAGAAAAGCGAGGTGGATAGGAATAGGTGCCTTATTATTTGCCGAGTTGATATTAGCTTATCGTTTCTTTTTTATGGGGCATTTCAATTTATTGGGGATAATTGCTATCTATTTAACCTATGAATTGTCAGTTTTTTTAATTTATAAAAGCCACTCACAGTTGCAGGAACGCTTTGTTACATTAGGTGTCGAAGGGATGTCTATACTAATTGGCTTACTCTTTTACCTTTCTCAAATCCTCTAATAGAATCTTGTAGAGCGGTCTAATTATTGTAATTTAGGGGGCTAAAATTTAACAGATGAATTGGGAATTTTCGGAAGATTTTGCCAGAAAAATGGATCATAAAGATCCCTTGGCTGACTATAGAAATAACTTTTATATACCAGAAGTAAATAATGAGGAATCAGTTTATTTTACTGGTAATTCTCTTGGACTTCAACCTAAAACTGCACGTACTTTTATCAATCAAGAGTTAGATGATTGGGCGAAATATGGAGTGGAAGGTCATTTTCATGGAAAGACACCTTGGTTTGATTATCATAAATCGTTAACCAAAGCTAGTGCGAAAATTGTTGGCGCTAAAGAGTCAGAGATTGTTGTAATGAATGGCTTGACAACAAATTTACATTTAATGTGGGCATCTTTTTATCGTCCAACAAAAGAACGATACAAGATCATTTGTGAAGCTAAAGCTTTCCCATCTGATCAGTATGTGATGGAGAGTCAGGCTAAATTTCATGGTTTTAACCCTAATGATGCTATCGTAGAAGTTGCTCCACGCGAAGGTGAACATACTATTCGTACTGAGGATATTCTAAAGAAAATAGAAGAGTTGGGCTATAGTTTAGCTTTAGTTTTCTGGGGAGGTGTGAATTATTATACAGGACAAGTTTTTGATATGGAATCTATTTGTGCTGCAGGACATAAAGTTGGAGCTAAGGTAGGATTAGATTTAGCACATGCAGCGGGAAATGTAGAGTTGAAACTTCACGAATGGGGAGTTGATTTTGCTGCTTGGTGTTCGTATAAATATTTGAATTCTGGCCCTGGTAATGTTTCTGGAGTATTCGTACATGAACGTCATGGTGAAAATGCCGAATTACCTCGTTTTGCTGGATGGTGGGGACATGATGAAGGACGTAGGTTCTTAATGGAGAAAGGATTCGTTCCTTCTAAAGGAGCTGATGGTTGGCAGTTAAGTAATGCTCCTGTTTTTGGTATGGCTGCACATCGAGCTTCTTTAGAGGTTTTTGAGGAAGTAGGAATGACTAAACTCATCGATAAGTCTCGTTTATTAGTAGAATACCTTGAGTTTGTTTTAGCAGATATTGCTACTAGAGTTGATAATTGCAATTTTGAGTCGATTACTCCAAAGAACAACAAAGAGCGTGGTTGCCAAGTGTCTGTATTGTTACATGGACAAGGAAAAGGTTTGTTTGATAAATTAACTGAATTAGGAGTGATAGCAGATTGGAGAGAACCAAATGTTATTAGAATGGCACCTGTACCTTTGTATAACTCGTTTGAAGATATTTATAGATTCGGAAAAAAATTAGAAGCTAGCTTATGATCGAGAAGAAGTTTACCCTAGCTGGAGCAGGATTAGTAGGTTCTTTATTTGCAATATATCTTGCCAAAAAAGGACATAGAGTAGATGTTTTTGAACGCCTAAAAGACATGCGTACAGAAACAATCGGAGTAGGGAAGTCTATCAATTTGGCTTTGTCTAATAGAGGTTGGAAAGCTTTAGCAGGTGTAGGAATAGAGGATGAAGTAAAGCAGATGGCTATTCCAATGTATAAAAGGGTGATGCATGCACTGGATGGTACGCTTACCGATCAAGCGTATGGAAAAGACGGAGAGGCGATTTATTCTGTATCTAGAGGAGGTTTAAATGCCCTTTTAATGGATCTTGCTGAGCGAGAAGATAAGGTGAATATCCATTTTAATAAGAAGTGTGTAGATGTAAACTTGAAGGAGGCATCTTCTACTTTTGAAGATTCTATTACAAAAGAAATTACAAAAGTTGAAGCTGATCATGTTGTGGGTGCAGATGGAATTTACTCTGCGGTTAGAACTCAAATGCAACGTCAAGACAGGTTTAATTACGAACAACGTTATATAGAGCATGGATATAAAGAATTGGTGATTCCTGCAAACGAAGATGGGACACACCAACTAGAGATGAACGCTTTGCATATTTGGCCTAGAGGAACGTATATGTTAATTGCACTTCCCAATCTAGATGGAAGTTTTACCTGTACTTTATTCTTTCCATTTAAAGGGAAATATTCTTTTGATAGTTTAACAGATGACGCGTCTGTATTGAGTTTCTTTAAAGAAGTGTTCCCAGATGCAGTTTCTTTGATGCCTACACTTTTACAAGATTTTAAGGAAAACCCAACATCTTCTTTGGGTATTATTCGTTGTTTTCCATGGACTGTAGAAGATAAGGTAATGTTAATTGGAGATGCTTCACATGCTACTGTTCCTTTTTATGGACAAGGAATGAACTCAGGCTTTGAGGATTGCTCTGTGTTTAATGACTTAATGGAGCAGTATGGAGATGATTGGGATGCTTGTTTTAAAGCTTATGAGCGTGAAAGAAAAGAGAATGGAGATGCCATTCAAGATTTATCGATTCACAATTTTATGGTGATGCGCGATAAAACTGCAGATCCTAAATTCTTACTACAAAAGAAAATAGAAAAGCATTTTTCTACCAAGCATCCAGATAAATGGTTGCCCTTATATTCTATGGTAACTTTTTCGGATATTCCTT